>Ga0206979_1147_pt1 | contig 10334 bp, 6 predicted proteins | sample Alteio_BWMinCont_19_FD_153463 | JGI IMG/M metagenome (GOLD analysis project Ga0206979, IMG submission 153463) | Enriched cells from forest soil in Barre Woods Harvard Forest LTER site, Petersham, Massachusetts, United States -... | ecosystem: Environmental > Terrestrial > Soil > Temperate forest >... | reverse complement strand
GTTACCTGGCCAGGGTTGCATTCATCATGGACCGAACCATGCGGCGTTTCGGACTTAATGGAAAATCAGTTGTACCACTTATCAGCGGCACCGCCTGCGCCGTACCTGCCATCATGGCCACACGTAATATTGAGAACAGAAAATCAAGGCTTATCACCATATTGGTTACACCATTAATGAGTTGCTCTGCCCGGTTGCCAGTATATATCCTCCTGGTCGGTCTCGCTGTGCCTAACAAGACCGTTCTAGGTATTTTCAACCTCCAGGGGCTCGCACTTATGGGATTGTATGTGCTTGGATTTGTTGCGGCCATTGCAGCTGCAACCGTTTTTAAGATCCTCATAAAAAGCAAGATAAAGCAATATTTTATTCTCGAATTGCCCGTGTACAGGCTTCCAAATGTGAATACCGTTGCCATTACCGTTGTGAATAAAGTAAAGGCATTCCTGTTTCAGGCCGGCAAAATCATCGTTGCCATCTCTATTATTTTATGGTTCCTGGCTTCTTATGGGCCTCCTGGTGCGTTTCGAAAGGTAGAAGAGAAGTATGCTGCTATAAAACCAGCGGACGAGGCTCAAAGGCACTCCCTTGCTTTAAGTGAGAAGACCGAAAAACTGCAAAGTTCATTTGCGGGTGATCTGGGAAAGGCGATCGAGCCTGTCATTAAACCCTTAGGATTTGACTGGAAAATAGGGATTGCATTGATAACCTCCTTTGCGGCCCGCGAAGTATTTGTGGGTACAATATCTACACTTTATGGCCTGGAAGGAGAGGGTTCAGATTTTAATCAGCTCAGGGCAAACATGTTGAAGTCAAGAGACCCTGTAACCCATAAAAAAACCTATTCTTTCGCCACCATTGTCTCTTTGTTGATTTTTTATGCCTTTGCCATGCAATGTATGAGTACCCTCGCCGTTACATATAAAGAAACCGCTTCTTTGAAATGGACCATGGTTCAGCTTTTTTATATGACCGGAGCCGCTTATGTGTTCAGTTTGCTCGTATATCAATTGCTTCCCGTTGCAACGAGGTTGTTTTAATTAGAATTTTACGACATTTGTCACCCGACTATGATTAACAAGTTAAAAGACGATAAGACCCTATACGCCGCTCTTGAACGGTTCTTGCCGGCAGGTACATCAGCCTTGCTACCGCAACTGCTTGATGGCTATTCCACATTGATAAAGCTGGTACCCGCCCGAAAAAGTAAATTCGGCGATTATCGTCCCCTGAGAGATAAGAAGCATCTGCACCAGATCACTATTAACAATGATCTGAATCCCTATGCTTTCCTCGTGACGCTTTTGCATGAGATTGCCCACATGTATGCCTATGAAAGGTATAAAAACAGGGTGAAACCCCATGGCCCTGAATGGAAAGACATCTACGCTGAAGTGCTTGCGCCGTTTATCAGCCTTGATTATTTGCCTGCAGATGTTTTTAATAGCCTTTTGGACCACATTAACAGGCCGACCGCTTCAAGTTGTTCAGATCATAATCTGTTCCAGGCGCTAAAAAAATACAATCCTGAAAGCAATGGCCTCATGGTATTGGATGTATTGCCTTTGGGTAGTTATTTCAGGTGGCGCAATGGCAAAGTATTCTTAAAGGAAGCCAAATTGCGTAAACGCTATAAATGCACCGAGTTAAATTCAAAGCGCACCTGGTTCTTCCATCCCATGGCTGAAATTGAACAACTTGATTCTTAAAGAGGTCCATTTCAGGATGCATGATTATGGGGTTTATTCTATGCAAATCAATATTTTAATTGACGAAGATGAAGCCCTGAAAGGGCGAAATATATCAACCAAGGGTGAAGCCCTTGGATACAGAATGCTTTATTTATTCACAGCCCTGAAAGGGCGAAATATAATCGGGCGTTAAAATATGTATTTGATAAAAGATTTGCATTATGATACTGAGAAATATTACGCCCTTTCAGGGCTATTAAATAGGACTTCCCTTTGTCGGAGGGCTGCACCCTCCGCTGATGTATGGCGCCCCTTCAGGGCTATGAGACTCTTTCTCTTTCTGTTTCTCTTTCCCGTTATTGTATTCGCTCAAATTGGTGGCAAAATCGACATTCTGCACGCGAATAATCTTCACGCAGAACACAAAAACGGTGAAGACATTCAAAGGCTGAAAGGTGCGGTTGTCTTCAAACAAAATGATGTGACCATGCATTGCGACAGCGCTATTCTGTATTCAGCAAAGAATGTGGTGAATGCCTTCGGACACATAGATATTAATCAGAATGACACCCTACATATTTTCGGAGAAAAGCTTGACTATGATGGCAATACAAAATATGCCATCATGCGTGAGCATGTAAGAATGACCGATAGAGAAATGACCCTGATTACAGAACGACTGGATTATGATTTTTCGAAGAAAGAAGCGCTCTATACCACGGGCGGAAATATTACAGATGCGCAAAACAAACTCACGAGTGTCATAGGTTATTATTTTTCCGAAAACCGGAATATGTTTTTCAAAAAAAATGTGGTGCTCGTGAACCCCAAGTTTGTCATGAAATGTGATACGCTGCAATATAATATCATATCGCATAAGTCATTTTTTCATGGCCCCACAACCATTACCAGTGATAAAGACTTCATATACTGTGAGAACGGGTGGTACAATACCGTATCAAATAAGGCCAAGTTTGGGAAAAACGCTTATATGAGAAGTGATAACGAGCTCCTGTATGGGGACAGCCTTTTTTATGATCGCAAAACTTCATTTGGGCGGGCTTTATACAATGTGAAGATTGTAGATACAGCTCAAAAACTGGTGATACAGGGGCAATATGCCGAACATTATGGCGATACAAAAAAGACTTTTATCACCAGCCAGGCTTATGTAACCAAGGGTTTAAAAGAAGATTCCATGTACATGAGCGCCGACTCTATCTGGGCGATGTATGACAGCACGGGCAAGTACAGGGTCATTAAAGGTTATTATCATTCCAAGGTGTATAACAAAGGTTTTCAGGCTGTTGCTGATTCAATGGTTTATTCGGCAGTAGATTCTACATTAGACTTGCGTACCAAACCTGTGATGTGGTTTGATACGTACCAGGCTACCGGCAAACGGATTTTGATCCATACCAAAAACAATAAGATAACCAAAGCCGATATCTACCAGGATGCCTTTCTGGCGAGCGAAGAAGACAGTGTGAGATTCAGCCAGATAAAGGGCCGGAATATGTTCGGTTTTTTTGCAGATAATGAATTATATCGTATTGATGTGGACGGAAATGCAGAGAGTATGTATTATGTACGCGATGAAAAAAAGGCATATATCGGGATGAACAAAATTGTATCAAGTGATATTGTTATTTATGTGAAACACCGCAAGATCAGCAAGATCAATTTCAAAAAAGATCCGGATGCCAATATGATACCTATGAAAGATGTAAATCCCTATGAGGCAAGGCTCCCCGGTTTTTCATGGCATGGTGCCGAAAGGCCCAAAAATAAGGATGATATCAGACAACCTGCCGGCAGTTCTATTAAAATCAAACGGGGCGGCGAGGAGTTTGGAGAATGATTTCAGTTAGACGTTCCACTTTTTGAAAAAGTGGAACGTCTGACAATTGAAGACAACTGCACCTTAAAATAAATCCTTATTGACATTCACTATAAAACTCTTCAACTCGAAGCCGTTTGGTTTTAAAATGAAAATCCTGGCAGCTATGGAAAAAGTTGCAATAACTGTCAACCTTCCCCATAAAACATTGATTATCACCGAATATTTTATGTAAATCTCTTTTGCTGAGGCCATATAAATCGCCGTCAGGCCCACGACTAAAATAAAAGGCAGAGTACCTGCCTTGCTTTACCAAATAGGTTGAAAAAATACCGGTATTCCTGATAAGAGCGTAATTCCCTTTCCATCTTCTTAATCTTTGTCCGGATCTGTTTTCAAATCCCCATATGCTACTTAAAGGAATCCTTTTTCGGGTTTTATTTTTATAGATAACAAGAATTTTATTGCTGAATGGATTTGTCCGAACGTCACGAACTGAGCTGTCTAATACTGTTTTATCGAGATCTTTACTCGAATAGAATATCCCCTGAGCTTTGCCGTGATTTGTTAGTAAAGAAAACAGGATAGGAAATAACAGAAGCTTGAGGAGTTTATACATTTTTATATTAATTTATTTTTTACAAGCTATTACCCCTCTGAAAAAGAAAAGGTTCAGAATTTCTAAGAACCCTTCATTGAGCCTTACTTATTTATTTTCAGATAAACCTATTAATTTATCTTTTTTAATAGTATCTCTGCATTATTAATTTACCTTATTATTACGAAATTGAAAAGGGTAAAATCCATATTGATCCTGTTTTTTGCATTAAGTTGCTATTCGATTTTTGCAGCAAATCCAGTTTCAGTAAAGCAATTTATTAACCATCAAGACTGGAACTTCGTAGAAAATAAAGGGCAGTTAATCAATCCCCCTGCCACCTTTTCAAAGGGGGAATCCGCAACTAACAACATTGTCAGATATTATGGTCATCAAGGTGGAGTTTATCTCTATTGTATGCCAGGAAAAATCAGTTTCGTTTTTACAAAGGCTGAAAAAGAATCTGAAGAAATTTCCGAAGCAACCAGTCAGCAGGTTTCCGACATAGGGGTTCAATATTTTGAACCCCTACACACGCGGCAGCAACGCTCTTCGCCCTCCGCTCTCCGCACTTCTATTTCCTCCTCTCGCGCCGATCTCATTCTCCTCAATTCCAACCCTTCTGCCCAGATCATCGCCTCAGATCAACAGGAATATTATGAAAACTTCTACTTCACAAACACCCCTGAAGAAGGCATCACCAATGTTCATACTTTTAAAACAATAACATACAAGGAGATATATCCTCATATAGATATGGTTCTTCACTCTCGTGAAGAAGGAATGAAATACGAATTTGTCGTTTATCCCGGCGGAAAAGTAAGCGATGTCCAAATGCAATGGAATGGGATCGAGAGGATTAAAAAATTAAAAAATTCAGGGATTGAATATTCATGTGCATTGGGAAAAATGGATGAATCGGCGCCAGTTACATATCAATGCGCCAGCCCCGTATGGGCGGACCCATGTGTCCGCCCCGGCGGATTATATTCAGATATAGGGCGGACACATAGGTCCGACCCGACCGATGAAATCGAAAGCCATTTTGTCTTAAAAAACAACATCATAAGATTTAAAATCGCTGCATACGATAAAGCAAAGCCTTTAGTTATAGATCCGACGTTAGTTTGGGGGACTTATTTTGGAGGAAGTGGAGAGGATATTGGGCTTGCAGTTGCAACCGATGATTCTGGGCAAGTATATCTTACAGGCCAAACCTCAAGTGCTTCAAGTATCGCAACTAGCGGAGCTTATCAGACTTCGTTTGTTGGTGTAAGTCATGACGCATTCCTTGCAAAATTTAATAACAAAGGATTACTTTTATGGTCTACATATTTTGGCGGAGATCAAGGTACCCAAGGCTTTGGTCTCGCCACTGATGGAGCCGCCTTTGTCTATCTCTCGGGAACTACTTCATCTAAATACAACATTGCAACGAGTGGGGCATATCAAACTTCTAATGTTGGAGGTCTCGATGCTTTTATTTCAAAATTCAATGGCCTGGGTATTCTTCAGTGGTCAACTTATTACGGGGGAGCTAGTGTATTTATCAGTGGTATAACAAGTGACTTTGCTGGGAATATCACCATTACAGGTTCAACAACATCCCCTTCTGGTATTGCAACTAAAGGTGCTTATCAGACCTCATTATCAGGCTCTTTAGATGCTTTTTTGGCCCGTTTCAATAAGGATGGGCAGTTGCAGTGGGCAAGTTATTTCGGTGGCCCAGGTCAGAATTGGGGTGAAGCTGTGACTTACGATAATTCAGGCAATATTTACATTTCAGGATACACATATAGTTCTTCAGGAATAGCTACTAATGGCGCTTACCAGACTTTTTTAGAAGGTGCGGAAGATGCATTTCTCGCTAAATTCAGCGATAATGGCGCCATTCAATGGGCAACCTACTACGGTAGCGGTAGAACTGAAGGATATGGTGTTACCTCGGATTCAAAAGGATTTGTTTATATTACGGGTGCCACTTCGAGCGATTCAAATATTGCGACAAGCGGAGCCTTCCAGACTTCTTTCGGCGGATTTGAAGACGTTTTCCTGGCTAAATTCAACAGCAATGGTGTTCGACAGTGGGCAACGTATTTTGGAGGTGATGGAGACGATGAAGCTTCTAGTATTGTTGCGGACGCAATTGGGAATGTGTATTTTACCGGATACACCAGTAGTGAGAAAGGAATCGCAACAAACGGTGCTTATCAGACTGCTTATTCAAATTCAAGTTCGCCAAGTCCTTATAATGTTTTTCTTGCTCAATTCAATGGTGTTGGCTTATGTCAATATGCCACTTATTACGGTGGTTACACGGGAGGCGGAAATGCTCACGGCATTGCAATTGATAAATCTGCAAACATATATTTTGCTGGTGGAACTGGCAGTTCCACCGGTATTGCAACATCTGGAACCTATCAAACTGTATATGCAGGAAATACAGATGCATTCCTAGTCAAATTTGACGTAAAAATACCTGTTACAGATCTGAGCATTGCAGGTTTCTATAATCCCAAAGACTCCGTCTGCCCCGGACAAGAAAGTCAAGTTATCGTCAATATTAAAAATAATGGCCCAGATACTAATTGGGCGGCCTTTATCAATTGGACTATAAATGCTGGGGCACGAAAGTATCGTCAGTTTGGAGGGAATATTTCTCCTGGAGATTCACTTTTAATTTATTTGGGTAACTTTCAATTTACCGGTGATAATGATACCATTATTGCCTGGGTAAGTCCTATAGATGCCATTGATACAGTACCTGAAAATGATACCGGCAAAATTATCGTCCACTTTTATAAAAGGCATTTTGCAGGCACCGGGCAAAGCAGTTATACCATCTGCACCGGAACGCATATCAGGATTGGGACAAATGGCTTTAATGGAAATACTTATCGCTGGAGTTCAAGCCCGCCCGGCTTTACATCAACTGTTTCAAATCCAATCGTCAATCCGGATTCGTTTACTACCTATTATTTAACTGAAACAAACACAAGGACTGGCTGTACAAATACTGATACGTCAACAGTGAATGTAAAAGTTGTAAAAGCGCCCGTGGCAAATGCCGGTAAAAGTCATTCGATTTGTTTTGGGGATAGTACGTTAATTGGCTCAGGCTCGGTTTCCGGGCTAAGCTATTCATGGTCTTCTTATCCGTCAGGATTTAGTTCTGAGTTATCAAAAGCGTATGTAAAACCAATAATAACAACTATTTATACGGTTCAGGTAACCAATTCTACAGGTTGTACCGATATAAATAATGATACCATTACCGTAAATAATCCAAAAGCTATTACCGGACCTCCGCAATCAATATGCTCCGGCTCTGTGATCAATTTAGGAGCTGCTCCGATTGCTGGGCATACCTATTTATGGACTTCAAAACCCACAGGATTTACATCTGTTTTAAGTGACCCCGTTGATTCACCAAACATCACAAGAATATATTACCTGACAGAGAAAATCACTGCGACAGGTTGCAGTCATACAGATAGTGTTTTGATCACAGTTATGCCAAAACCGGATGTTAAAATTCAGACAGATTCTGTTGATGTTTTTACACGAAAATTCGTTGCCATAAATCCGAATTATCCGACGAATATGTACAAGTGGAGCATCAGCGACTCTGACAGCGCTACCGGGTATTCTATTGTCCATACCTTCAGGAATGGGGGTGGCTATAAAGCTGCTCTTACAGTCTCATTACCAGGATTCTGTATGGAAACTGATACTGTTTCTATAAATATAAAACCTCAATTTTCTTTGAATATTTTTCCAAATCCATTTTCCACCCAGACAGATATAAGATATATTCTTGTGACCCCCGCTCATATAAAAATTCAAATAGCAGACATTATTGGCAGGGAGATAAAAACACTGGTAAATGAGGAACTTACACCGGGTGAATTCAATACTACTTTGAATGCAACAACCCGTGCTGGTGTATATATTGTTATTTTTATGATGGATAATACTATCATCACCAGGAAGATAGTACAGGTCGGTTCGATATTTTATTAGAGACAGACGTTCCACTTTTCAAAAAAGTGGAACGTCTGGTAAAATACATTCCGCAAAAGGGGCGGTGGCTCGTACAACTCCTCATTGTTAAAGATTGTTAAGTTCTCACAGAAAGAGCTTTTTCTTCTAATTTTGTTAACATGAAGTTTTTCAGAGTAAAATTCATCATAGGTCTGTCAACTATATCCATGCTGGGCCTGGTTATAATCCAGGTTTATTGGGTGGCCAGGGCGATAGAGGTGAACAGGGAAACTTTTTCAAGAGGTGTGAACGAGGCTCTTATGAATGTAACCCATAACCTCGAACGCAAGGATGCATTCACCTTTGTTTCAAAAAAGAGTTTCAAAGACACTGTAATCATTCCAAATATCAGTGTTAAATCGCTGTCTCCAGGAGCATTAAGACCATATATGCTAAGCGAACTTCACAAAAGAGGGTATCAGAATTTTTTCTTTGATGGCAGCGAGCCAAACAATTATATCAAGCCTGATAATGAAGAAATGTTTTCCCATTATCACAACCTCGGGCCAAACGACACTGCTCACGATGAGTCGGTGCCTGAAACAATGAACAGGATTTTAAAAAAGAAATACCTCCTTCAAAAGCTTGCCGCTGACCTCGCACGCAGAGACAATCCCATTGAGCAGCGCTGCGATTATTCGCAACTGAACCTGATGCTCAAGAAAGAACTTTCCAATGAAGGGATCGATATTCCATATAAGTTTGGGGTATATGAGCAGAACCAGAAAAAATATGCTTTTTCTGGACTTAACCCTGACTCTATCGAACTGAAGAAGACGGTTTTCAAAGCGCAGCTATTCCCGGATGATTTTTTCCTGGAACCAAATTTTCTCAGGATTTATTTCCCTGGGCAACAGGCATATCTTTTAAAACAAATCGTTCCGGTGCTTTCCAGCAGCCTCGTTTTTATTATGATCATAGGGCTTTCATTTTTATGGATGATGCAACGTTTCCTGGAACAGAAAAACCTGTCTGATATGAAAACGGATTTTATCAATAACATGACCCATGAGTTTAAAACACCGATCACTACTATTGGGCTTGCCTCTGAGGCGCTTAAGGATCCGGAAGTAAAGAAAGACAGCGGCAGGATGGATAGGTATGCCGGGCTGATCTATGAAGAAAACCGGAAACTGGAAGGGCAAGTAGAAAGGGTATTGCAAATAGCACAAATGGATAAGGGCAAGATCAAACTTAATCTGGAGCAGCTTGATATTCATGAGCTCATAAAAGACGTGGTAAAAAGGCAGGCTGTATTGGCGGAGGAAAGGAGTGGCGTTATTAAATTAGATCCCGGTGCATCAAACTCATTCATTTTCGGAGATGCATACCACATCACTAATATTTTAGACAACCTGATCGACAACGCAAACAAATATTCGCCCGGGAAACCGGAAATAGTAGTCAAAACCTATAATATTGATGACGGAATTTGTGTCGAAATCAGTGATCATGGAATTGGAATATTACCCGAAGATCAAAAAAAGATATTCGACAAATTTTACAGGGTGCCTACAGGTAATGTACACAATGTCAAAGGATTTGGTCTTGGATTGAACTATGTTAAAACCATGGTGGAGACGCAGGGCGGAAGTATCAATGTAAAAAGCACTCCCGGTAGTGGAAGTATTTTTACGCTGATTCTGCCAATAATCAGGAGTCAGGGATCAGGAGTTAGTCAGAAAAATTAAAAAAGAAAGGGAATAAAACCAAATAATATGAACAAAGTCCTTTTGGCTGAAGATGATGTGAACCTCGGTAACCTTCTAAAGGAATACCTGGAAATCAAAGGATATTCGGTAACCCTGGCTCGGGATGGAATTGAAGCCCAGAAAAAATATGAGCCCGGAGGATGGGATTTATTGATTTTAGATGTGATGATGCCTCACATGGATGGCTTTTCGCTCGCAAAGAATATTCGCAAAAAAGACAACAAAATTCCGATCATATTTTTGACTGCCAAAGCCCTGAAGGAGGACAAGATAGAGGGCTTTGAAGCTGGTGCAGATGATTATCTTACGAAACCATTCAGCATGGAAGAACTGCAGGCAAGGATAAAGGCGGTGCTTCGCAGGTCCAGTATGAGCGTGGATTCGTCTGAATCTAATAAAACCGAAATAACTCTTGGGGCTTTTCAATTTAACTATACCCTACAAAACCT
>Ga0206979_1146_pt1 | contig 10347 bp, 3 predicted proteins | sample Alteio_BWMinCont_19_FD_153463 | JGI IMG/M metagenome (GOLD analysis project Ga0206979, IMG submission 153463) | Enriched cells from forest soil in Barre Woods Harvard Forest LTER site, Petersham, Massachusetts, United States -... | ecosystem: Environmental > Terrestrial > Soil > Temperate forest >... | reverse complement strand
ACGATGTCCGTCCGCGTGTCGTGGACTAGCCCCCCGACCCAGTGGCGAAACTCTTGATCAAACCTTGGCATTCGGCTGCTCGCATGGGCAGTGCACTGAACACTCGTTCTAGGAACTCACAAGCGCCGATGTCTAAGGAGATCCCTTAATGGATCCGCGTATTGCACTCATCATTAGAGTAATTGCCAGACAAAAGAATGGAAGTAATATGTCGGCGAGGGAGGCTGGCTCCCATTTGGGAATTTGCGAAGGGCACTTCTTACGCCTTTTCAAACAAGAACTGGGAATCACGTTTAGACGTTACAAGCGTGAGGCTAGAATCACTGGAATAGTCGACCTCTTGACCGACAACCTGCTTGCAGTAAAGGAAGTCGCCAGTGCCGCCGGGTACCAAGATGTCAGCAATTTCCATCGGGATTTTAAGCAAGTTCGCGGCATGAGTCCTCGGCAGTGGAAAATGAACGAGTTAAGCAAACGGCATCACTTGTTGAACCTTTGACGGACTCAATGGCAACGCACGTGGGTTTCCCATCACTTTACGTTTCGCAACCTCTTTTCCACAGCCCTTGTCATGTTCTGACTAAAAACAGCATGTCTTGACAATTGATTTCCTTCGTCGACTGCCCGACATTAGTGCCTCCAAAACGAACCCAGATGAATTAGCAGCCAACTACACTCCAGCGTCGCACTTTCAGGCGCTAGGGGACAGAGTTCGTACCAATTTGCGAGTCTGCGGCACAGAGTTGCTTTTTCACCAGAGCTAAGCGGTCGCGTCCGCCCGTGGATACACCTTCAGCACGAACACGAGAATGGAGAAATGCCATGCATTGTCTAACCCGCCTCGAAACGCTGGTTCAACAAAACTCTCTTCTAAAAGCCCTTCGGTTGTTTGTGATTTGTGCGCTGACTCTGGGCGGCACGCTGGCTTATGGCCAGACCTACACGATTCCTTATCTGCCAAAGTATCAGGTATTGACAGTGGTCTATGCGCCTCCTGGCTCCGCGAGCTCCGTCACGTATTCCAACAGCGAAAGCAGTGGCAACTCTGAGTCCATCTCCTCGAACAGCTCTTTCAGTTTCGGCGAATCTATTACCGTCGGCTTCCAATGGGAGACACTATGGTCTGGTGGTTCCATAACAGACACGATAAGCACTGGCTGGGCGACCCAGAACTCGAGCGGTAACTCGATCTCCCTTACTTCCACACAGGGAAACTCCGTCGCCACTGCGGGCCCGGTTAGCTCGTCTTTGGGCGTCAATCACGACAATGACGTTATTTACATATTATTGAATCCCGTGATTGACACAACGGCCTCCGGACCCGGCACGACTGGCGTTGCATTCAGTTGGGCAGGATTGCAGTACAACAGTTGCGACCTGACAGACTCCCAGTTCTCACCCAATGTCTATCAAGGCGTGGGCGGCTGCGATCCGAACCAATATCCATTCCCTGACATTATCGGAATACCGGTATGGTGTCTGAAAAATCCGTATTATCCCGGCCAGAGTTGTGTTCAGTGGCTTGCTTACACCTCACGAGCGTGGGACGCTGTCGCCTGGGGCAATGGTAACAACTCTAAGCTTCCATTGGGACCAATGCTCACGCTGCAGGACTATGCTGACATTCTTTCTGCTGACCCATTTGTGACTCAGACGTTAGTACTTCCAACCCAGACGGCCGACTACTATTGTCATCCAACTTATGGCGTGAATATTGACCCGAACGACGCCGAGACAGTCCTGGCAACCCCAGCTGGTAATCCTCCATCCGGCACGTGGCCGGCAAACTATTGCGGCGTTCCAAGTAACGGTTACGTGACTTCGCAACGGTTTAATGCTTATGACCAGGTGCAATATCCGCAACCCGGTGTCAATGGCGAACCGCAAACCTATTCAGGAACACTCTCGTACCAGCAAACCACCGGAATCTCCAGCAGTTCGCAGAATAGCGAGTCCGTAGGCAACGCCTTTAAAATCTCTGGATGGGGCGGATTCGTAGGAAACGGACTTTCATTTAGCTCTGACACGACCTCACAGTGGACGTGGCAGCAATCGACTGCTACTTCGCAGACCCAAGGGAACACCAATACAGCTTCATACTCCATTACCGGCCCGCAAGCGAGTGATAACTACCAGGGGCCTGTGACGTTCAACGTCTATCAGGATAATGTCTTTGGGACGTTTGCGTTTTATTCCGACTTGCAGCGTGAGCAGCCACCTCTGCAGCTTAGCGGATTGGCAGGCGCGAAGCTCGCTCCAAACGGGTTAGCGATCTCCGGGAGTTCATTCCTGTCCCCTATTCTTGTGAACCTCGCTACCGGCGGTACTATCGGTTCACCTTTGGTCGCAGGCACGCCTTACAGCTTTCCCGTGACGGTTACTGCTTGTAATCCCCCGGTAACTTGCCCACCACCAGACGTCCAGGAAATTGCTCTAACTAATAATTCGCCAAACTACATGACGATGGCCGCGCCTGCAGTCACATTTAGCGATCCCGGATTCCAGTTAATTGAGAACAATCCCACCACTTATCAAGATGGGTGCTCGAATCAATACCTCGCCGCCGGTGCCACATGCTTGCTCTTCATCGAGTTTGCCCCGGTTCTTTCTGACGTGCCCAATCCGCTTGCTAACCCCAATCCGGTTTATGCGAGCCTGATCGCGGCAGGAACGGAAAACATCACTTCGTACCAAAACGTTCTGGTTACCAGTACTGGACTGGAAGTGACTGGAAATGCTGCGCCGGTGTCAATCGCGGGAGCGACCATCCGGCCGGCCACCATTCAGACTGCGAGCGTACCTAATTTGTACGTCTTCCCAATGATAGCATCAACAACCGCTGAGACTGAGACATTCACGGTTACAAACCTCAATAGTTCGGCCGTAACCATGTCTGCTTCCTCCACTTCCCGATGCCCCAGCTCTACTTCCGCTGTTGACATTACCTTGACAGACTGCACCGACTTCACGATTTCGAGTGATGGATGTGCGTCGGCAAATCTGAAAGCTGCCACACCACCAAGTGGAAGCACCGCGGGTACAGCGGGAGGGAGTTGCAGTTTCACGCTGAATTTCTTGCCCGTAGGAGCTCCGTCGACCGTCCCTTCGACGGCTGGCGAGTACACCGCCATCATCACAGCCAATGGCACCATAGCAGGCGGCAGCGGCGCCGCCAATCTAGCTGTTGCTGGAGCGATGGGGACGGCGGGGGGCATATCGATGAGTCCGCGAGTAGCCTGCGTTTTCCCTGATATGGGAGGTGGCACAACACAGTCTTGCACATCGACGACGATCACGAACAACTCCAGTAGCACGTTTACCATCACTGGTGTCACCAGCGATGTTGCCATTTCGGGTGGCCCTGGCACGTTCACAATCAGTGCCGCGACTTTTGGCCTCAGCGGATGCACTTCTGGCACGATCGCAGCTGGCAAGACTTGCACGGGAACACTCACCTTTAATTATCCCACCTGCAGCCCAACCGGGGACACGTGCTCAGCTTCTGGGTCGGTCGGTCTAACAGGCACTCTGTTGGGCTCCGCTGTGAGTACACAAGTTGGCGCATCAGCCTCATGGTCGAACTGTGTGCAGTGCGGCGCAGTCGTTCACATCACCGGGAAGGAGCAAAGCAAACAGGTAATCAAGCCGGCAACGCACGCCAGAGCAAGTGTGGATGTGACCGGAGCGGTTACCACGCCGTTTAGCGGAACCCGCACGGTCGTCCTTACGGTTCACGGCTTCAGGGCCACCGCGTCATACAACAGTACCGCCACGAATCAGACCGTCGCCCAGGCCCTAGCAGCGGCTGCTAATGCTGCTGGATCCCCCGTCACTGCGAAAGCCAGCATGAATACTGTCACGCTGACTTATAAAACTGCCGGAACGGTCGGCAACACCGCTGCCTACACAGCCACCGGTAGCAGCGACTTCACGATCACGCCCCGCGCGGGGTTGTTGAGCGGCGGCGTCAATGCTAGCACTATTACCGAGTACGATGCCGGGGCAACAGAAGCCGCAGTCGGGGGCGTCACCGTTTCCTCTAAGTGGGGAAAGACGAGCACCTCTGAAACGATTGCGGCAGCGCTCGCCGCTTCGATGAATTTGGCGGGGAAAGGGTCATACACAGCAACCGCTTCGGGAGGCGCCATCACCATCACTCCGGCTTCTGGCAAGTCGGCGCCTAGCGTTTCGGTCGGCGTTAAGGACAGCATGGGCTTCAACCCCGCTTCCTTCTCTGCGTCAGCTGAAAACTAGAGCAAACTGAACGAACCCACTGGCGGCGAAATACCGCCGCCAGTGCATTCCCTCAGCATCAACTTCGCCTAACGGTTTTCATTCGCTGGTGAACCCAGAAGTGGAGAACTAAATCCGTGAGCTCACATTTTTGCACTCGTCTTTCCAAGGCAAACATTGCAGGACTCTGGCGCACATTGCTTGGCTGGTTAGCCGCATTCATGGTGGCCATTCTGGTTCCCGTCGCGGCGCAATCGCAGGCCGACTTTGAAAAGGGATACCAAGCTTACCAGTCTTACCACGGCACAGAATTCGACACCGTTAATCTGGCCAACGGCAATTTGGTGCTGAACATCCCGCTGCTGTCGTATGAGCAGCGCGGCGGACTTCCGCCGGTCACCATTTCCATTCGCAGCAATTCCACAACCTTTCAATCTGCCCCGCCGGTTTCCAGCGGGCCGCTAGACTCGCAGATGCACGAAGTACCATCCGGCGTGTTGGGCTCACCTGCAGGGCAACCGCACGTAATGATTAGTCCCGGAGGTCTGTATTGGAAAGAGCAGAGGATAACGCTGGAAAAAGCGCAATTGTCGCGCTTTGTGGCGATTGACGACAGCGGCGCGACGCATTCATTAGGACAAAACATCGCCAACTCAACGGCCCCATACATCGGCAATATCCGCTACAGCGTCGACGGTAGCGATTTGATGCTGACGGCGGCGAGTACCCCCAAGATTGTCGACAGGAAAGGCAACATCGGGGGCTTGGTCGATCCCAGCGGGAATGCGATCAAGCTCCAAGGTTCGTGCGCGCAGCCGCCCGGAGCCGGCCAGTTCTACAACGCGTCTTTGCCCTCATGGGAAAGCTATGCTTACGGAACAGCATCCGCGACAACGATTGTAGACAGCATCGGCAGAGTCATTCCGAATCCCACCTACGTACCTCCGCTCGAGCAATACAACTGCCTTGTCGACACGGACACGGCTTACTATCCCGCTAATACTTCCGTCAACAATGCAAACTGCCCGGTTGCGCAAAATGGCCAAAATGGTGAAGCGCATGTCGCGCACGGCACGAACGGAGCTGCGGAATTGGCCTCAGAGACATGGGAGTTCCCTGGCGAGAACGGGGATAACGTCCCACTCACGTTCTGCTATCAAAAACTCCAGGTGCAACTTATCCTTCCTAACGTCTCTCACACTACGACCCCGTTTGATGAAACCTGGTCGGTGCTCACGGCCGCCATTCTGCCCAATGGCACGCAGTGGGTTTTCACGTATGACACCTGGGGGCAAGTTCTCAGCGTAACCATGCCCACGGGCGCAAGAGTGCAATACGCCTACAACTACGGCAACATCGGCGGGACGCAAGCGACCCGGCTCGCCTGTGGCAATCCGCCCGGAGAGATCCCGGTGACGGGCAATCCCGCCTGGCCTTTCAGCAACTTGATGTCAAGCCGGATGATCACCGGTCGAACTCTGACGATAACGAATCCGGGCGGCGGTGCTTCCACTCAGCAATGGACCTATTCGAGTACGATTGGCCCCGGCTGGGAGGGCTCCCCCGATGCCGGGACGGTAACTGTAACCGATCCTCTTGCCAATGTTACGACGCACATATTTTCCCTGGTCGGCACGCCCCAGCCCATATGTGGCCCATATGAAACTCAGACCACGTATAACCAAGGCTCTTCGAAACCTCTTAAGCAGATTACTACTTTCTATACTTCGGTAGGTACAGATCAGGCCAACCCGACCAATTTTTCTAATTACGTCGCCATCGGAGTGTTTCCCCAAAAGGTTATTACAACGCTTTATGCTGGTACCGGGACCCAGGCACGCGAGGACTTTTACAAATACGATACGTTTGGAACCTACCAGAATTACTACGGCAGTACCTATCCGTTCAGCTTTGGGCAAAAACAGTACGCTATCGCATACGATTGGGGATCGGGAAGCCCCAGTACAACACAGCTGCAGACTACGTATTACACCAACCAATGGCAGTCGAATGGAGCATACTATGCGGCTAACCTGATCGATCTACCTTGCCTGGTAACGGTCTTCTCCGGCCCTCAAAGTGAAACGCCGCCGCAGCCAAGCTGCACCGCGCCCGCCCCTCCCTCAAATCAGGCGTCGCAAACCAGCTACGCCTATGACCAGAATCCCCCCTCATGCCCAACAACGGGTGTAAAGGGCAACCTCACTTCGGTGACGCGATGGCTGAAGATCGGCACGCCGCCGGTATCTACGACCACATACAACTGCAACGGGATGCCAACCTTCGAATACGACCCGCTCGGCCATCCGACGCAGGTTATCTATGACAGTTCGGGCCTGTATCCTTACGAAATCATCCATCCGCAAACCGGCACGGTGCAGCACATTGAATATTTCGGCTATGACGACAACACCGGCGAAATGCGGTCGCACACGGACGAAAACGGAAATCAGACAACTTTCTCGTACGACCCCATGCGCCGCCTGACCGGAACCACTTATCCTTCCGCGGGTGGTTCTGAAACCTTTCAATTCACCGACCCAGTCCCACCGAGCAATCTTCCGCTGCCCAGCTATGTGTTTTCTAAAACGCTCAGCAGTTCCTCCACATTCTCCGAGACCGGGCTAGCCGATAGCCTTGGGCGGAAGTACGAAACGCAGATCACTTCCGATCTCGAAGGTACGATTTACGCCGATATCCGTTACGACGCTCTTGGCCGGGTGGCATCTCAAAGCAACCCCTACCGTTCCGCTTCAGAGTCCACTTACGGCGTAACTACGTTCACCTATGACGCGCTCGGCAGAAAGACCATCCAGACGCAGCCCGACAACAGCAGGCAGCAGTGGTGCTACATGGGTTTGGTTACAACGGCGCAAACCAACTGCAATGCCCAGCTCTCCTCCAGCAGCACGGGCAGCTTCGTGGATTTCATGGATGAATCCGGCAATGACTGGCAGCGCAATTCCGACGGGTTAGGCCGCTTGGCCAGCGTCATGGAGCCGAATGGAGTAAGCGCCACTCCGTCCATGCAGACTACGTATACATATGATGTGCTGGGCGACCTGTTAACCGTGGCACAGACCGGAAATGGAACGGACTCTCCACGTGCGGCACGTCTGTTTTCCTACGATAGCCTTTCGCGGCTCCTGACAGCCCTGAACCCAGAGTCCGGTTCGATCTCCTACACCTATGACCTCGATGGCGATCTGCTCACCCGTACTCAACCGCTGGTAAACGCATCCTCAGGTTCGCAGACTATCAACTACTGCTACGATCATCTGAACCGCAAGACGGCCGAATATACCGGAACACTTGTCGCTAATTGTACGAGTTCGTCTCAAGTCGCGACCGCGAACCTCATTTCGGCATACACCTACGACACCACAAGTCTCGGCTCGTCTCCTAACTACCCTATCGGCCACCTGACCGACGAAATGGAGTACACCGCCGGAACTGGCGTGTGGGAGCGCAGTCCTTATCAATACGACACCATGGGCCGGCTGCTTAACGAGCAGCAATGTTCGTTCGGAAGCTGCACGACGCCCTATCCCTTCGCCTACCAGTACGATTATGCCGGCAACCTTCTCAGTACGACCAACGGCGTCACCGCCGGTTCGCCGATCACGATCAGCTACGCCTACGACAATGTCGCGCGGCTGTCGACCGCGACCAGCACTACGCCCACCACGGGCATCTGGTCGGGCACAAGCTTGCCCTCGACCATCTACGCCGCAAAAGAATATGGGCCGGCTGGCTTGCTCAGTGCTACGTATGGAGCCAAGCCCGTCTACCTCAGCCGCCTCTATGACAAGCGTTTGCGCGTAACCAACAATACCTTGAATTCAGCCAGCACCCAAGCCACCGGGACGATCACACTGGCCTGCATTCAGGCTGGCTGCACCCCCGGCACTGGGGTCGTTACCGCCGTGATCGGCGGTATTACCGTCACGGCGAGCACGAACGGGACCACCCTCGCTGCGCTGGCCACCAGTCTGGTCAACGCCATCACCGCAACCGACGGCATGCCGGTTACTGCCATGGCAAGCTCTAACGTCGTGACTCTCACTGCGCTCGAGTACGGCACCGACGGCGAGGTCTCACTCTCCACCAGTGCTTCTTCCGGCGCCACTTTTACTTCCACTGCCTCCGGAGCCACCCTGGGCGGCGACACCAACACCACGCCTTATTCGTACACGCTCACCTATGCAGCCAACAGCAACGTCGCCACCGCCAACGACACCTTCATCGGAAGCTGGACCTACAAATATGACACCCTGGACCGTCTGATCGCCGCCAATTCCACCACGGCCGGCATGGTCCTGCCCTCAGGTACCTACAAAACGCAGTGCTGGACTTATGACAGCTTCGGCAACCGCACGGGCGAAGGTGAAATGACAAGCAACACCGCCTGCCCGAATCCGATTACCGGTGCCAATCATTCCTCCTGGGCCACCTACAGCACGGCGAACCAGCTCACCGCCAACTCGATCGTGGCGAGCTTTGTGTACGACGACGCGGGCAACATCACCAACGACGGCATTAACAAGTACATCTACGATCTCGACGGGCGCATCTGCGCCGTCACCACCGTGGCCTCCGGAGGAGCGATGACGCAGTATGTCTACGACTCCGAAGGCCGCCGCGTGGCCAAAGGAACGATCACGACCTGGCCTGCCGCGGGGCAAGTCTGCGCCGCTCCAACCTCGGCCAGCGGTTTTACCGCAACCGCCATGTATCTGCGCGGCGAGCACGGCGACCAGGATACCGAACTCAACGGCTCCGGCACATGGCAACACACCAACGTGTTCGCCGCCGGCGGCCTGACCGCCACCTACGATACCGGCACCCACGCCACGCTCACGTTCAACTTCTCAGACTGGCTGGGATCGAAGCGCGTCCAGACCGGCCCCACCGGCGGCGTGCAAGACAAGTGGACTTCAGACCCGTTCGGCGCCTACCTGCGGACGATCGGCACCTACGCCGACGCCACCGAACACCACTTCACCGGCAAAGAACGGGACAGCGAGAGCGGGAACGATTATTTCGGGGCGAGGTACTACGCATCAAGCGTGGGAAGGTTCATGTCGCCGGATCCAATCAGTAGGTCTTCCGCCCATCTCGATAACCCTCAACGCTGGAACGAATATGCTTACGCTCTAAATAACCCTCTCATCAATGTCGATGTAGATGGCCGGTTCAGCACTGATGGTCACACCGATATCACAACGGCCGGCTTCAGACGTGCTGGCATGGATCCCCACTCTGATTTCGCCCGGGCAGTTCTCGCGGCCAATCACGCGGTGGACACTGGACACTACACTGGTTTTATTCCGGCCCAGCTTGGACCGGGGCACCAACGGGATCATTTCCTGAAGGCACCAGAACCCGAGAATCAAATTGGTGCCTACAAGAATGCGATGGAACGGATTCATGGACTTGCTGATGTTGCGTTCCAGGAGATCAAGTCCCGTGGACTAACCTCGGCTGCGAATGACATCGGTTCGGCGCTGCACACCATTCAGGACAGCTACGCTCATACGCAGCGCGATTCTTCGGGTTCAATTATTCAGGTGGATTGCTTCACTTGTGTAAGAGTGTTAGGCACAGGCGAACACACTCACCACGACCCCGATGCAACTAATCCAAATGGGTCGCTCACGGACCCGGCAAATGCTGCTGCCGATGCCACTTCTTCTTACCTAAAGTTGATGAACTCCGCGGAGGGACTGACCCGAGATCAGTTCGAGCAACAGTATCAGCAATATGCAACCAAGTATTTCAGTCAGAGGCTTCCCAGTGACCACTAACAATGGCATTCTCAGCCGAAGGAGAGTGACGCTTTGGGCAGTGCTCCTAGTCTGTGTAGTATCTGGGTATTTTGCGCTTGGATGGGGGGTCTATTACTGGAAGGAATACGCCCATCACTATGAATCGGGAGCGGTATCGGATTTGTTCGCTTTACATACGATGCAGGAGAACTACAAGAAGGATCATGGTTCATATGCTGGCACATTCGCGCAGCTGGGCTTGCCTCTCGGCGCCAGATTGAAATCAGACGTGCTGACCTGGAATGGTCCTTATATTTATCGGATCATCGGGGTGGTCCAAAATCAA
>Ga0206979_1142_pt1 | contig 10545 bp, 4 predicted proteins | sample Alteio_BWMinCont_19_FD_153463 | JGI IMG/M metagenome (GOLD analysis project Ga0206979, IMG submission 153463) | Enriched cells from forest soil in Barre Woods Harvard Forest LTER site, Petersham, Massachusetts, United States -... | ecosystem: Environmental > Terrestrial > Soil > Temperate forest >... | reverse complement strand
GCGGTTGCCAATCTTGCTATAAACATAGGATACGTCTTCATTTTTCAAATGATTGGCAAGTATTCGTGTAAAATCTGAAACAAGCACCACGTTCTTTTCTTTCCGATACTCATCAAACATCCTGTTGATCTCTTCATAAACAGAAAATGTATAGATATTCTTTAAAATTTCACGTGCCGATGAATAGTCACGATAAGCTGTCTGATACAATTCATGCAATTCAATGCTTCCACTCCTTAAAAATGTATTCAGGGCTTCTTCAATGAGCATGAGATTTGGGTCATTTTTCTTATACCATTCAAAATCATCTTCCAGGCTCTTTAAAAAACGGCTTCCCGGGTCGTAGTCCCTATTTGATTTTAATGATTTGATAATGAAACTAAATGCTCCTGACTTCCCATATTTAAAATCTTCAATTTCGAGTCCGAGTTCTTTGATTCCGGAAAGTAATCTGGTTGCAATGGCGTCCATTTTTATTTCAAAATCCACCATGATCTTTTTCAATACCCCAATGAAATCTATGATGTCCGAAAGGTCAGTTTCACCTAATTGTAAAGAATGATCCTTAAATACCTCTTTGGCAATACGGTATAGATCAGCCCTGATATTCCAGCTCTGTCCGTTGGCTATTTTTTCCCTGATAAATGCAATCAGGATCTTATGGATTTCCGGTTGTTCATTGCTCTTCTGCAGAAACCGATCTACGGCATAATCAGTTGCTTCCTGTGTATCAATATTTATTTCGAAATCAGAAGGAATATTCAATTCTTTGTTAAAAGACCTGACAATCCTGTGAAAAAAACTATCAATAGTACTTATGTTGAAATTGGAATAATCAAATAGGATTTTTTCCAATAGGATAGAGGCATTTGAGAGCTGTTTGGGAGTGATGCCTTCACTGAGAAGAATTGAAGCTAACTCAGAGCTTGTACCATTAATTAATTGTTCCAAAGCCCTCAATATCCTTGCTTTCATTTCTGCCGCCGAGGCATTTGTAAATGTCAGTGCAGCAATATATTTGAAGCGCTCAGGATAGGGGAGACAGAGTTTTAAATATTCTTTAACAAGGGTAAAGGTTTTACCCGAGCCGGCGGATGATTTGTAGATTTTGAGGGACAATGTGATAATGTGCTAATGCAATAATGTGCTAATTGGCTGGCGCATGAATTGCTCAATAATGTTAAAGCAAATATAAGTAATCGGCGTATACTTTTTCCTACCGCCTGACGCCTGATTCCTGATCCCTGGCTCCTGACCCCTGTTTTAACACAAAATAATCTCCCTGGCTGGTATGGTGAACTTCAATCATTTTAATAGCAACAAGGTTTACAAGTACTCTTTCGGCCACATAGGGGCGGATTTTTGCCAACCTGCAGAATTGATTGAAGGTGATTTGTTTATGTTCTGATAGATAGTCGAGAAGAAAACTTTCCGGCAAGTCATACCTAATGATGTTTGCCTTATCACTTTTTTTGCGCTTAAATACTTCAACCAATACCTTATTAGCTAATAGGTTCTTGTCCTCTTTCCGGATATAAACCAACCATTTGCCTTCATCGTCTTTGGCATAGTAAGGTTTCTCGTTGCCCGGTGCCACATATACCTCAAGTACAACCAGGCCTTCTGTATCCCAGGATGTCATTTCTAATTTAACTTCGGGGCGGCAATACCTTTCGGCTGCCAATTGAATCATGTATACTTCTTCTTCTGATTCAACTCCCACAATATTGCCATTGTCCTTTACCCCAATAAGTAGCCTTCCGCCACTGGAATTGGCAAATGCAACCAGTGTTTTGGCAATCTTAGAGGCGCTGGAGATATAATATTTAAAATCAAGATCCTGGCCCTCACCTTTGGCAATCAGGTTCCTGATGTATGGGTTACTCATAAATTCATGCAAAAATATAATAAGAAACAAACTTTAGGCATAGAATTTGTATAAAAGCGGCTTACCGAATGAACCCTTTTGATGAAATGATGTATATTATTAAATATCAATATTTTATAAATATTTTTCATTTTTCATGATCTTTTTTGAATCCTATGTGTATTTACGATCACCTAATGTTGAATCTGACTTTGCCAAAAGTTGTCAAAATATATAAGAAATTGAAGTTTACATTCAGATTGTGCTTCTGGGCCGTATGCCTTTTTTTATCCTTCAAATCTAATGCCCAAACCAACCTTGCACCATCTGATACGGTAATGATTACCATCCAGGATGCCGAGCAGCGGTTTATTTCGCAGGATCTCGCGATTATTGCTGCCAGATATGATGTTGATATTGCTAAAACCAATGTGCTCCAATCAAAGTTATGGTACAATCCAAATGTTAGCTATTCACAGACATTCTATAACAACGATACTAAGAAGTTTTTTGATACAGATCCGAATAGCACGAACGGGGAATGGAGCGTTCAGATCCAGCAAATGATCAGCTATGCCGGAAGGCATGTAAACCAGGTAAAGTTGGACAAAATAGATGTGGAACGGGCTCAATTCACTTTTGAGGAAGTAGTACGCTCCCTAAAGCTTCAAATGTATAATGACTTTAGCTCTGTAAATGGCGATCAGCAAAAGGCAAGTCTATTTAAAAGGCAAATTATTTCGCTTGATACACTTATTGCATCTACCAAAAAGCAATTATCCCTCGGTGTAAGCTCAAAAAATGACCTGGTAAGGCTTCAGGCGGAAGAATTAAGTGATAGAAACCAGCTATTAACTACCGAAAGCGACCTCCAGGATAATGAAACTGACCTAAAAATTCTGCTTCATTATCCTTTAAAATCTTATTTGAAAACGAAAAATAGCGACGCCATTGAAGGTATTGCACTTCCGGCATTAGCAGATGTCCTTAATTCAGCCAATCAGAACAGAGGGGACCTGAAATATTCGCATAAAACGATTGACTACCAGATTCAGAATCTTAGGTTACAAAGATCTTTAGGTGTGCCGGATCTGTCAATCGGGCTGGATTATGATAAAGCGGGAGGTGCCGGATATAATTATTCAGGGATCAGTATTTCTTCAGACATTCCCTTTTTTAACCGTAACCAGGGCCAGATAGCTGCAGCCAAATACCAGATAAGTAAAGCACAAATAAGTGATACCCTTCAGTCAACCACTGTAGAGGAAGAAGTGACTGGAGCTTATTTCAAGCTGTTTAAATACAAACAGCAATATGATGGCACTGAGAAAGGTTATGCCGGTGACCTGGATCAATTGGAGGTGAGCGCTGTAAAGAATTATGAAAAGAAGTTGATCAACCTGCTCGACTTTCTTGACCAGATGCGTACATATACGTCGGCAAAATCTGACCTGATCGATCTGAATACAAACTATTTCAATGCCAGGCAAAACCTTAATTACCAGGTAGGTACTACCATCATCAAATAATATTATGCAAAGGATCAAATATATGCGGTTTCTCTTTTCAGTTCTATCCATTTCTATTTTGGCATCGTGCACCAGCAAGAATGCAGCACCTGAACAGCAGGGGGATGATAAATCTGTCATAAAGATCACAAAACAACAATCTAAATCGCTTGGTATTGACACAGTTAAAGAAGTGTACGGTCAGAAGGAATTGACACTCACTGGCAAAGTAACTGTGGACCAGGATAAAGTAACCAGTGTTTTCCCTATTGCCAGCGGAAACGTGGTAAAAGTAAATGTAAGTCTTGGAGATAAAGTGCACAAAGGAGAGGTATTGGCCCTTTTAAGAAGTTCTGAAGTAAACACTACCCAAAGCCAGTACGAAATGGCACTGTCTGACTTGAAACTTGCTAAAAAGAACCTTGATAACAGTGAAGAGCTTTATAAAAGCAACTATTACAGCCAGAACCAGGTATTGTCGGCTCAAAATGACTATAAAAAAGCCCAGAGTAATGTAAATATGCTCAAGCAGCAATTAAAAATTTATGGGGCTAATCCGGAAGAAAACGACGCTGTTTACAAGATTCTTGCCCCTATTGACGGCTATATTGTTGACAAAAACATAAGTGAAAACATGCAGGTGCGGGCTGACAATGGAACAGACCTTTTTATGGTATCTTATATGAATACGGTTTGGGTGGTTGCGGATGTTTATGAAAGTGATTTGAGCAGGGTGCATACAGATGATCCTGTAGAAATTACCACGATTGCATATCCTGATAAGGTCTTCGACGGAAAAATTCAAAAAATCAACACTTTGCTCGATCCCACAAGCAAAACTCTGAAAGTGAGGATAGTACTTGATAACAGCGAGGGGCTTTTAAAACCTGATATGTTTGCCAGCATCAAAGTCCATTCACAAAAACAACAGCAATATATTTCGATTCCTACCAAGGCTCTCGTATTTGAAAATAATAAGTATGAAGTTGTTGTGGCGAAAAGCGATACGACGTTTGAAAAAAGAATCGTAAAAATACTTCGTAGCGATGGCGATATTACATACCTCATAAGCGGTGTTAGTCCAGGTGAACGTATTGTGACAGATGGAAGCCTTATCGTGGCTTTTGATGAAGAATAATAAAAAGTAAAAAAGCGACAGTAACAGAATGAACAAGTTCATCAAAAGCATTATTACCTTTTCTCTTAAGAATAAATTCTTTGTGGTATTTATCACATTACTGGTAGTTGCAGCAGGCGTTGCCAGTTTTATGAATACGCCTATCGAAGCCTATCCTGATGTTACGAACACGCATATTATCATTATTTCTCAATGGCCGGGGCGTAGTGCTGAGGAGGTAGAAAAATTTATTACGATACCCATAGAAACGGAGATGAATGCGGTGCCAAACAAGACAAGCCTGCGTTCTATCTCGCTATTCGGCCTTTCAGTGGTCACTATGTATTTTGAGGATAACATTGATGATTTTTATGCCCGCCAGAATGTAATGAACCGATTGGCCAATGTGAATCTGCCGGACAATGTTCAACCCGATGTGGAACCACCCTATGGCCCAACGGGCGAGATTTTTCGTTTTACCCTTGAGAGTAAAACCATGGGTGTCAAAGACCTGAAAACGCTTGAAGACTGGGTTGTTGAACGAAACCTTAAACAAGTTCCGGGTGTGGCTGATATAAATAGTTTCGGAGGAGAGACCAAGACCTATGAAGTAAGTGTTGATCCACAATTGCTGAAAAAATACGGTTTTACGGCTCTCGATGTTTATAAAGCCATAAGCAATAGTAATATCAATGTAGGCGGCGATATCATTGAGAAAAGTTCACAGGCTTATGTTGTTCGGGGTATCGGACTTATTAATGATCTGGGGGAACTCGGAAATATTGTGGTGAGCAATATAAATGGAACGCCTATCCTCATTAGAAATGTTGCCCAGGTGCACGAGGGAGCTTTGCCGAGGCTTGGACAAGTGGGCCGGGATTATCAAAATGATGTAGTTGAAGGTATCGTTGTGATGCGGCGCGGCGAGGATCCTAAAGCTGTTCTGGAAGGTGTAAAAGAAAAGATTGATGTACTAAATAACAGCATTCTTCCCACAGGTGTCCAGATAAAAACTTTTTATGACAGGACCGATCTTGTAAACAGTACTACCAATACAGTAATGCACAACCTTGTGGAAGGCATTCTCCTGGTTACTTTCATCCTGTTGATCTTTCTTGCAGACTGGCGTACCACTGTTATTGTTTCCATAATCATCCCACTTGCATTGCTTTTTGCCTTTATTCTTATCAGGTTAAAAGGTATGTCTGCCAACTTGTTGTCCATGGGTGCCATTGATTTCGGGATCATTATTGATGGGGCTGTGGTCATTGTCGAAGCCATATTTGCGTCCTTATCGCACAAGTCCCATGAGCTTGGTATGGAAACTTTCAACAAAAGGGCAAAATTTGGCTGGATAAGGAAGACGGCGACAGAAATGGGCAAGCCTATCTTCTTTTCTAAAGTAATAATAATCCTTGCTTTGATGCCCATTTTTGCATTTCAGAAAGTGGAAGGTAAAATGTTCTCGCCTTTGGCTTACACCATAGGTTTTGCGCTCTTAGGCGCGCTTATTTTTACTTTGACGTTGGTGCCTATGCTTGCCAGCATATTATTGAAAAAGAATGTAAGAGAAAGAGAAAACCCAGTCGTCAATTTCTTCAATCGAATTTATGAACCTGTTCTGAACCTTGTGATGCGCAGGCCCAAGATAAGTGTAACAATTGCCGTATGTGCCCTGGCAATAAGTCTTTACGTTTTCAGGTTGATAGGTACTGAATTTCTTCCTCACCTTGACGAAGGTGATATCTGGGTAAGGTCAAGCCTTCCAATGAGCGTATCCCTTTCAGAATCAGTTAAAATAAGTGACAAAATTCGTCGCATATTCCTCACTTTCCCTGAAGTGAAGCAAGTAATATCCCAAACCGGGAGGCCTGATGATGGAACAGATGCAACAGGTTTTTTTAATGAAGAATTTGCTGTAAATCTTCTCCCGAAATCAGAATGGAAAGAGAAGATAAGTAAAGATGAACTTATCAGCAAAATGCAGGCTAAGCTGAATATTCTCCCGGGAGTTGATTTTAACTTTTCACAACCAATTTCTGATAATGTTGAAGAGGCTGTATCCGGGGTAAAAGGGGCAATGGCGATTAAGATTTTTGGAACTGATCTGCGTGACCTGGAAAAAATGGCGGATACCGTGCAGAATGCCATTAAAAAAGTGAGAGGGGTTGAAGATCTTGGTATATTTAGAAATATTGGCCAGCCTGAACTTGATATTAATCTTGATCAAACAAAAATGGCACAATATGGCGTGAATACTGCAGATGCAAATTCTGTTATTGAAATGGCTATTGGTGGCAAAGCAGCCTCGCAACTGTACGAAGGCGAGCGTAAATTTGATATCCGGATCAGGTATCTCCCTCAGTACCGATATAGTATTAATGAAATATCGGATTTGTTGGTACCAACCCAAAGCGGCCTGCAGGTTCCACTAAAAGAAATAGCTGACATAAATGTAATTTCAGGACCTGCTTTTATCTATAGGGAAGGAAATGCACGTTTTATTGCTTTGAAATTTTCAGTTAGAGGGCGCGATTTGGGAAGCACGATCGCTGAGGCCCAGTCTAACGTGCATAAAATGCTTCATCTGCCGCGGGGATATACTACCACATGGAATGGAGAGTTTGAAAACCAGGAACGGGCTACCAAACGTCTTGAACTCGTTGTACCTATAAGTCTTATCCTCATATTTATTTTGCTTTTTGTTATGTTCGGCAATACCCTTGATGCAAGTATTGTATTAATGAACGTTCCTTTTGCACTCATCGGTGGTATTATGGCTCTTTTGATTACCGGAATCAACTTTAGTATATCTGCTGGTGTGGGATTTATCGCTTTATTCGGGGTTTGTGTCCAGAATGGCGTTATCTTAGTTTCTGTATTTAAAAAGAACCTGCATGATGGAATGCCGCTTGAAAAAGCGGTAAAAGAGGGGGCCAAAAGCCGACTCCGTCCGGTGGTTATGACAGCTTTAATGGCCATGCTCGGACTTTTGCCCGCTGCATTGTCAAAAGGCATTGGCTCGGAAACTCAAAAGCCACTTGCTGTTGTAGTGATTGGCGGATTGATTTCTGCAACCATACTTGTGATGATTGTACTCCCGGCCATTTACATGCTTATTTACAGGAAAAGACATGCCAGTAGAGGCGAATTTAAGCTGGAGACTCAAGGCTAAGTCGGGAATTGGCGATATGATCTGCTCTTATTTATTCCAAAGATCGTATTTGGGACTTTAAAGCGAATAACCTTTAATGCCATGATGGCTAAAAGGTTATTCGCATATCATCATTGATCTTTGCAAAGGAGAATGCCTGATTTGAGTTAATCTATCTAATCAGTTTAATGAACAATAAAAAAAGGCGCCTATGAAGCGCCTTTTTTATTTATATGATTAGGTTTTTTGCTCGTTATTAATTCAAAACCAGCATTTTATTAGTTTGTTCCAATCCTCCGGCAGATACTCTCACAAAGTAGGTACCTTCACTCAGGTTGCCTGTTGCGATATTATATACATGGCTTCCGGATGGTTGTCCACCAAAATTACTTGTACTTAAAATTTTACCTTGCATGTTATAGATAGTCACTTCAACCTGGGAAGATGTAGGAAGTGTAACATTTAAATTTACAGATCCGTGAACTGGGTTTGGATAAAGATCGACCGCTAAACGACCTGATTTATTGCCATTATTACCTCCCTGCTCGTTAACTCCTGAAGTCAATGTACTGCTATAGAACATACCCCTACCAAAGGTAGAAGCATAAATATAAGGACCATCCCATGATTTGTCAAGGAATTTCTGCTGGCGCAACATAGATACAGGTACTCTTTCCATGCCGCTGTTTTCTTCAACCCAGGTACTTCCTTTGTTAATTGAGGAATAAACGCCATTATCAGTTCCCGCCAGGTAAATATTTGGGTTATGAGAATCTATCAGTACATCGTATACCGGCAGACTTGGAAAACCGTTTGATGCACTGGTAATAGTGCTAAAAGTTGGTGTAACGCCCATTGCATTATCTGATTCAAAAATATGGGAATTGGTACGGTCATAAGTACCGGTGCAGAACAAGATATGATTCGTGTTATTATCATCTATGGCAACACCGGTGCCCACCTGGCCCGAAGCAGTGTATAATTGGGTGGTTACAATGCCGATGCTGTCTGGAACAAACGAAGCCAGTATTTGGCCGGCCGTTGGCAAAGATGTATTGTATTTATAGACCTTGCCACTCAAACCTGTTATCCTGTACAAAGCCGCACTGCCGCCAACTGTGCCGGCTGCAAAAATGGTATTACCATCAGGGGTGCTGCGCACCATCAGGGGAACAAATCCAGCAATGTTTGCAATTCTATAAAATACAGGTACGGTTATTGAGCTTTTCAATATGTCTTTCGACATCCAGATCTCACCTAACGCATCAACCACAAATAATTTGGATTGAGTGATATCCTGAACAGTAAGGTTTTGCTTGGCAGGAAGATTGTTTTTTAAGACGTAATTAAATGTAACACCATTTGGGCTTTCCACCGTAATAGTTTGGCCTGCTTTATATGAATTTACAGGATCGAAAAACACAACAGAGTCAACAGAAGTTGGATCGTTTGCGCTCTCCCACAATGAAAACCAGGAAATAAATGAGTAGTTGCTACCACCTGGCGCAGGAACCATTTCACCTTTTGCGACCATAAATGGATCCCATGCTCCGCCATTATTAAACGAACGTGAAATATTTCCTTCAACGTATTCTTCAAGGTAAAATTTTGGATTAAGCTTTGATATTTCAGAGTATGCTGCATCACCTCCTGCTATAGAAGCTCCGTCAAGTAGCGTAATTCCTGAAGCACTCACGCTTACTTCACCATTGTCTTGAGCACCTGCAATAACGTGGGTTGGATAATCAGTTCCTACTCCAAATCCGTAAAACTGGGTTGTATTAAACCCATAATCGTCATTACCAAAAGTGGCATATCCGTTACCGTATATTGTGGTTTTAAGCCCTGGCTTACAGATGTCGGTTGATTTGAACACGCCTCCATCGCAACCAAAATAAGCAGCCGGGTAAGGTTTTGAGTGATCGAAAATAATGATATGTTGATCGGCATGAACATAGTTAGGAATTCCTTCCGCAGACTGCCAACTCGTAAGCTGGGTTGTTTGTGCAATTCCATTTATTTGTTCAACTGAAGATATGTCAAGTCCGCCAAAGTAAACTTTGTTATTATTGGTAGGGTCTACAGCAATACAATTGTCGTAAAATCCCTGACCATTGAATGGGTTATAAGCCCCCTGACCGGTACCGCCGCTGATAACAGTTGACCAGTGAGATCCCTGATCGTCTGAACGATAAATTCCCTGGAATGCAAAACTCCCGTTAGAAACAGATACATAGATTGTATTTTCATTTGAAGGCGATATGGCAAGCATCATACTTGAAGCAGCCGAAGGCACACCACCATTTGTCTGAGTTCCTATTTCTGTCCAGCTATTTGCCCTATCGGTCGACCTCCAAATCTGGTAAGTGCCGCCAGGGAAGCCGCCGAAAGCAAGACATACATATATAGTACTACCGTCTTTAGAAACCCTGATATCCTTACATGCAGCCGTACCTTTCCATGCGCCTGTAACCCCAGTCCATGTAGTGCCGCCATCATTTGATATTTCAAGGGTGTTATCATTGCCAGCATATATACGATTAGCATTTGTAGGGTCTGCAGCTAAAAAGCTAACATCTCTCCAAAGCGTTCCTTTCGTTGTTGGATCAGTGGAAGTAAGTTGTGTAAAGGTATTTCCATGATCTGTGGATTTGAATAATCCTTGTCCAAAATACCCCGGCGCGCTATTCCCCATACCTTTTACAGAGTTTGGTATCAAAAATGCATTTTCGCCTGTGCCATAATAGATTGCACCATCAGCTCCCTGGCATAACGCACTAGCGTTCTGGTTTAGAACGGGATTAGCACCGGCCTTTTTCCAGGTTGCTCCACCATCACTTGATTTAAATACACCACCGGTAACACCGGCCGCGTATACAACGTTATTCGAATCTTTATC
>Ga0206979_1140_pt1 | contig 10612 bp, 10 predicted proteins | sample Alteio_BWMinCont_19_FD_153463 | JGI IMG/M metagenome (GOLD analysis project Ga0206979, IMG submission 153463) | Enriched cells from forest soil in Barre Woods Harvard Forest LTER site, Petersham, Massachusetts, United States -... | ecosystem: Environmental > Terrestrial > Soil > Temperate forest >... | reverse complement strand
CGAAAGTCGGACGAGAGGAAGGATTGAAAATTACGCTTGATTATTTCAAATCCTTACCAGAATTTTCTTAATGCGTTTTATGATGCTTCAGCAAATTCTCAAATTCTCAAATTCTCAAATTCTCAAATAGCTTGGGATATGGAATTTTTCGCTCACCCAACTTCTATAATTGATGACGGTTGCCAGATAGGTACAAATTCCAGGATATGGCATTTTTCTCATATTATGGCAGGTGCCGTAGTAGGGGAGAACTGCATTATTGGTCAGAATGTTTTTATTGCAAACGGCGTAGTCGTAGGCAACGGAGTAAAGATTCAAAACAACGTTTCATTATATACAGGGGTTATTGTTGAGGATGATGTATTTCTTGGCCCAAGTATGGTTTTTACGAATGTTATGAATCCACGTAGTTTTATTGAACGCAAATCTGAATTCAGACAAACCATTATCAGGAAAGGCGCAACTATTGGAGCCAACGCTACCATCATTTGTGGAAATGAAATAGGGGAGTATGCATTTGTTGGGGCAGGCGCTGTTGTAACAAAAACCATCAAACCATACGCTTTGGTTTTAGGGAATCCGGCACGACAGACAGGCTGGGTCAGCCGCAACGGACTAAAGTTGAACTTTAATAATGAGAATACAGCAAGGTGCTCTGAAACGGGTGAAACTTATATTCTTACGAACGAAAAAGTATCTTTTAAAGGATGACCTTAATGAGCAGGAAAATTTTAATTACAGGAGGAGCGGGTTTTATCGGTAGTCATCTGGTAAGGCATTTTGTGAATAAATATCCTGACTATTCAGTCATAAATTTAGACAAACTCACCTATGCCGGTAACCTTGAGAACCTCAAGGATATTGAAGATAAATCGAATTATCAATTTATAAGAGGTGACATTTCAGATGCATCTTTTATAAGTAATTTATTTGATGAGCATAGGCCTGATGCAGTCATTCATCTGGCTGCTGAATCTCATGTGGACAGGTCAATCCTAAACCCCGGTGATTTTATCAATACCAATATCATCGGGACATTGAATTTGTTAAACGCTGCAAGAAGTATCTGGAACCCAGGTGATACCAAAAATCTTTTTTATCACGTTTCTACTGATGAGGTGTATGGGTCATTAGGAAAAGAAGGGTATTTTACAGAAAATACTCCTTACGATCCAAGGTCTCCTTATTCTGCATCAAAAGCAGGCTCTGACCATTTGGTCAGGGCATTTCATCATACTTATAACCTTCCGGTTGTCGTTTCAAATTGCTCAAATAATTACGGACCATACCAGTTTCCGGAAAAGCTCATTCCTTTAATGATTCATAATATTGTGAGTCAAAAACCTTTGCCTGTTTATGGGCAAGGAGCCCAGACACGAGATTGGCTTTGGGTTCTGGATCATGTATCCGCTATTGACCTGATCTTTCATAAGGGCAGACATGGAGAAACCTATAATATTGGCGGAAGCAATGAGTGGCAAAATATAAACCTGGTAAATACGATTTGCGGCATCATGGATAAAAAGCTGCGAAGGGAGCCTGGCGATTCTGCCAAACTCATCACTTTTGTTAAAGACCGCGCCGGCCACGATATGCGTTATGCTATTGATGCTTCAAAAATTAAGAACGAACTTGGATGGGCCGCTTCAATTTCGTTTGAGCAAGGTCTTGAGCGAACAATTGATTGGTACCTTGCCAATGATGAATGGCTGGAGCACGTAACATCCGGCGCTTATCAGAACTATTATGAGCGCCAATACAGCGAGCGATAGGTAACCATATTTTTTTTAAATTTTTCTTCTTAATAATCAGGTAATACCATTCTAAAATGGGTTAGAGTGGAAACATTTTGCGATGTCGATGGTTATTTTCTCTGTAACTTTTTTCAAAACCTAAATTAAACATTTTATGGAAAATCAAAATGAAAAGGTTGTTCAGGAGTTGAATGATCTTATTGAATTCAGCAAGAGCAGCAAAGAAGCTTATGATACTGCTATTCAAAATGTTAAAAATCCATCAATTAAATCTTTGTTCACCAACGTAGGGAAGCAGCATCAACAGTTTGCTACTGAACTGGAAAACCAGCTTCGCACTCTTGGTGGCAGCCCCGGAAGAAGCAGTGGCGGAAGGTATCAAACTACAGCCTGGGCGACTGCCAAGACTGCAGCTACAAGCGGATCTGAAAAGGAAGTGCTGGATAAATTCGAGCGCGGAGAAAGTGAAATTGAGCAAAAATATAATCAGATTCTCAACGAAACGGGTTTGCCCAATAATGTAAAAGAGATTGTGCGCAAACAGCATGACAGTCAGCTTCAAACCCAGAACCAGATTCGGGAATTGAAGACAAATGCAAAATAGCTCTTGCTAAATAAAAAATCCAAACCAAGAATTCAAATTTATTAATCGGGCGGTATCTCAAATGCCGCCCTTTTTATTTGATAACTGCAATGTTTCAATTGTTATAGCAGCTTATTATAGAATATCTTTGCAGTTAATTCAGAATGTTGATGAAGCGTATTTTACTAACCGGAGCAAGCGGATTTCTTGGCGGAAATTTTTGCCATCTGTACTCAAATCAGTTTGAAATACATGCTATTTATGCCAGCCACACCATCGCCAGCAAAAATGTTAAAGCATATCAATTAGATATTACTGACGAAGTATCTCTTAATACGTATTTTCAAAAAATAAAGCCGGATGCCGTTATACATCTCGCTGCCTATTCAGATCCGAACCAATGTGAGCTTCATCCCGAAATCTCTGAAAAAATAAACATAGAAGCTTCAGAAAACCTGGCTTTATTATGTAAAGAAGCGAAAATACCGATGCTTTTTTCATCAACAGATCTTGTATTTGATGGAAAGAATGCACCTTATAGTGAAGCTGATATTCCCGCTCCGGTGAATGTCTATGGCTTACATAAATCCATTGCAGAACATTCGATCCACGACATATATCCACAGGCCACTATATGCCGGTTGCCCCTGATGTTTGGAGCTCCATTCGGATACAAGCCTAACTATTTGCAACAAATCATTAAAAAATTAGCTTCAGGGGAACAGCTTAACTTATTTACAGATGAGTACAGGTCAATGGCCTCAGCAAGAGATGTTTGTGCAGGATTGATTTTGTGTATGGAAAATCAGGGACAAATTTTTCATCTCGGTGGCGATGTGAGAATTTCAAGATATGATTTTGGAAAAATGGTTTGCGAGGTTTTTGGATTTGATAAAAACCTGCTTTTAAAGTCAAAACAAAAGGATGTTAAAATGCCCGCGGCAAGGCCAAAGGATGTTTCTATGAATAACGTGAAAGCAAAAGGAATTGGATGGGAACCTGGAGCTATAAAAGGAGAATTGAGAAGCATAAAAAAGGAAATGGCACAATCAGGTAAATGAAATATACTTTAGTACTTATATTATTTTTATCAGTTAGGATTACGCATTCTCTGGCTCAATCTAATCCCGATAGTCTGGCTCACACACTTCTTTGGAAGATAACAGGCAATGGAGCTAAATCTCCCTCGTATTTATACGGAACGATGCACACTGGAGATGACCGGGTTTTCAGGCTACAGGATTCTGCCATGATAGGCTTTGATGCTGTGGATGAATTTGCCATGGAGATCAATATGGACTCCATTGATAACATGGCGATGGCCTCTGAAATGAAACTTCCGGATGGTCAGACATTGAAACAGCTTCTTGGGGATGGAGATTATAAGTTAGCCGGTAAATGCCTTATGAAAAGCGCGGGAGTGCCTATTTTTTTGTTAAACACGATAAGGCCGATTTACGTTTGGGTATTTATAGCCGAAGGCAAACAAAGCAAAAAAGATGTATTGGATACTTATTTTTTTAAACTGGCAAAAAAGGAAAACAAAAAGATATTAGGTCTTGAAAAGGCAGAAGACCAGATGAAACTTTTGATGGGAATACCTATTGACAAACAGGTTGAAATGCTCCGCGAAGGGATCCATGATTATAGTGCGATGAAATCTTCGATGGAAGAAACAACCATAGATTATTCTGATGCCGACCTGAACAAACTTTTAAAGGAAACGCAAAGTGATACCAGCATGGGCGCCAACTTTATGGATGATTTTATTAATAAGCGCAACCGGGTTATGGCCAATGGAATAGAGAGGGTTTTGCATTCGGGGAAAACCCTGTTTACAGCCGTTGGTGCTGATCATTTACCCGGGCAAAAAGGAGTTATCTCATTGTTGGAAAAGGACGGTTATACAGTTACTCCCGTGCTGAGCAAGAATTTTTTGAACGCAAAAGATGTGAAAAAACGGGTGAAATAGTTAGCAGTAACGGGGAAGAAATAAAAAGAAAATTAATTTTCTCAGTAAACTTTATCAACCACAACATCCCCTTTCTGAAAGTCGCCTGCACCTTTCACGGATAGCGTATAAGTCAGAACATATTTTTGGATATCCAAATGTTCTAAAAAGAAATCAATTGATCCATCCCGGGCAATTCTTTCATAGCTTAATCCATCTATTTGTTTCACCCCGGAAGTAGTATCGAAAAGTCGTGTCAAAGGGGAGAATGAATTATGTATATGAATGTAATTCAGGTGTCTATTTGCAATAATTTCAATGTTTATTTTTATAGAGTCTCCGGTTTTCAGGTTTTCCTTTTTTAGCAGGGGCATCCATTGTGCTGTCTTTGTATCGTTTTCAAAAAAGAATACATTCTTCGTTATTTTCAATCCATCAATAGTTGTTTTGGTATTCCCGGTTTTCTGAGCAAAATCCATAGAAATATCTCCCCAAGCTCTTTCATCAGTTATGTTTTCTGTTTTTATATCAGCAAGTTTAGGTTTTATTTCATCTCCTGTCCAGGCATGATATTCATATCCGGAGCCCTTTCCGGAGGTTGAATCAAAATGAGTATCTCCGATATTTATCCGGGGCAGTTTGTCCGCTAATACCGGGTTATTATCTTTTTGCAAAAGGGCATATACAGCGTTAATGGTAGCAGCACCTGTACCCCAGTGATTATTTTGCCTGAATTGTAGTAACCAAAGTTTAATTCCCGCAATATAATCGGGATCAGGCGTAGGATAACGCATGATACCATATCCTTCCAGGATCATGCCCTGGGTTGCAATTTTTTCGCTATTATTACCAGTATTCCATTTCCAGTACACACCCTCTTTATCTGAATGAACAGCTTCTTTGTCAAACCTTTGAAGTGTTTTAATATAGACCGTGTCTTCTCCCTGCCGAAAGAAAATCGGAACCAGCATAGCCTGCTCGAGTGGTGAACGGTTTTGCCAGTAGGTCCAGGCTTGCTGTTGCCAGTAAAATAATGCTTTCCCGCATTTATAATCAACAGGGACATTCCAAAAGGTGCGGGCATATAAATAAGTTAAAATATCTGAACTGAGATGGTCTTCTTTCAGGTCTCCCTTATCAGCTAAAATTTTGTCATATTCCTGCGTCATTTGATCGTCACAATATTTAAAGGCAGGTATCCCCATGTTATTCAATCTGTCTGAATAATTATCATAAACATGAAGATCAAATAATCTGCCTATGCCGCAGCAGATCAGCTGTGTAATATACCGATTGCTTTTCATTCCTGGAAACCAGGGCCAGCTTCCATCCGATAATTGTGATTGCTCCAGTTTTGTAATCTCGTCTGACATTCTCTGATTAATAACAACCGTATCAAACATTTGACCAATCCTTTGATGCATTTTGCTTTCATCGCTATAGCCTGTCTCTTTTTCCCATTTATTCATAAGGGTATCGAGCCCGATTTCTTTGTTCAAAAGATAAAGAGCTACCGAGTTGGCAAAAAAGCTGTTTAGGTATGATATCGTAGAACCATTTTGATCCTCAATAATATATGGCAATGCCCGAATAGCAAACCAGATGGGGTCGGTTGCCAATTCTAAAGTGACCTTATCCGGTTTATTTGAATTAAATAAGATTCTCTTTTTGAGTTCTTTAAAATCAAATGCTTTGGTTTGTTTACCTTTTATCATGAAAGGCATGGAGCTGGAAGTTTCAACCTGATCGGCTTGTCCAATGTCATTTTTGATACCCTGCGCTGAAACTCTGATTTGGGAGAGTAAAATGAGAATGATGAATACGCAGGTATTTTTTTTCATTTTGCAGTTTTGGACATTCGGAGGCCAATACAACTACAAATAAACGCAAATCTTAACAGAAAAAACCCGCCCCGAATATTCGGGGCGGGTTCGATTCTTAAAAAACAGAGATTTATATGAGGTATTTACGGATTACTGTATTTCAATAACCTTGCCAGATTTTGATGGCTCTGATTTTTCGATGCTGATTTCAATGATACCGTTTTTAAAACCGGCCTTAATGGTATCAGTATCTACATTTTTAGGCAGGTTGAAACTGCGTTTGAACTTACCGTAAAAACTTTCTACCTGGTGAAATTTTTCATTCTCAGCAATTTCCTGTTGCTTACGTTCGCCGCTTACAACCAGTTTGCTGCCTTCAACTTCAAGGTTGATATTGTCTTTTTCAAGACCCGGAAGCAGTACATGAAGTTCAAAAGATTTTTCTTTTTCAAGGATATCAACCCTTGGGCGAAAACTTAATTCCTTATCATATTCAGGAAGTGTTTCGGAAAGAAAATTGTCAACCAACTTAGAAAAGTTCTTTGGATTGAAAGCGTCGGAAAGAAGGTTTCCGTTGTTCATAAATTTAACGTGTGTCATGGTTTTATTTATTTTATTTTTTGTTACACTCCCTATATTTCAAATGGCATACCGTTCAAAAAAATAAAGAATAAACTGACAAATTGCGATTTAATAATGACACAATTAGTTAATATATAACATATTAATGCAATTTTGTCCTGACACGCATACAATTTGACAGGACAGAAAATCATTTCCTGTCAGACAACCTACCTGGGCTTTGGCTGCAAGGGTCTGAACTCGATTGTGGTAGTAAGAAAGTTGTCTGATGTTTCCAATGCCCTGATGATCTGGAGTGCTACTTCATCAGGTTTCAGCATTTGGTCATGAGGTTTGATATTTGGCGAATTCCTGAAAAAGTCCGTTTTGGTAGATCCGGGATATACGCATGTTACTTTCACACCGAAATCGCGGAGCTCTTTATAAAGTGATTCTGAAATGCCGCGTACTGCATGTTTTGAACCGCAATAGGCTGCAACCTGCGCCATACCTTCCTGGCCCGCTGTGGATGATATATTTATAATGTGTCCGTATTGTTGCTTTTTCATATCAGGGATGATATGCCTGCATGTGTTATAAATGCCGAACACATTGATTTCAAATATCTCACGGAACTGTTCCGGTGGCATTTCTTCAAAATACCCAAAATACCCAAGGCCTGCATTGTTGATCAATACATGGATTTCATTTCCTAAAACACTTTTTGTCTGGTTATAAGCAGCTTCTACCATGGCAATATCCCTTACGTCCGCTTCAAAAAAGTGGAATTGGGTATTTGTGATATCCGGCTTATTCATTCCCCAGCCTGCCACTATAGCTCCTTTATCAAGGAGCTGTTCCGTGAGTGCTCTGCCTATTCCTTTATTAACGCCCGTTATGACGGCTACTTTGTTTTTTAAGTCCATGGTGTATTTGTTTTAGAGATTATTGCAGCCAATCATCTGCAAATCCTCCGATATCGTCGAAGAATCTGTCACCGGTTAGTTTGGAAGCTGTGAGTTTGGCCATGGCTTCTCCATGTCCGCCATCATATACAATAAGTTCCCTGTTTTTCTTCTGTTTAATAGCCTCAATGGCATCTGACAAAGGGGTGTGGGTATCCTCGGTTCCGGCAAATACCAGGAATGGTATATTCAGATTTTTGATAATCGAAGCATATTGATTCGCACTATTAGGCAATTCAATCTGTCCGGCAGTTTTACCAGCGGACCTGGTTGTTTCCTTCATGCGATCAACGAGTTTAACCGGATCCAGAATAAATCCTTCGGCGATATAATAGCTGATGTTCGGGTTCTTTGCTGCTGCAAAACCCGAGATCAAAGTACCCATTGAAAATCCATATAAACCTATTTTGCAATCTTTGTAATTGGAGTCTGCGTAGTTGATCACTGTTTGCAGATCGGTCACAAATTCATCGTAATAAAGATAGTTGTTATTGATCTGGAAATCACTGCTTTTGCCGAAACCCCGGTAATCATACGTGATAACTTTAAAACCCTTTTTTGTTAAAGCAAATGCCTGGTAAATATAGTAACTCATGTTTCCGGCATCGCCACCCGAGATAATCAGTATTCGCTTCTTATCTGCATCTTTTTTTGGAGAAAATATCCAGGCGTTTATACCAAACCCATCATTTGTTTTCAGATGTATGGTCTTATAAGGAATGCCCATTGAATCCGGGGTAATCGGATAATTTTTTTCCGGCCTTAATCCATAAACATTCCCTGATAGTATAAACAAGAAAATAGCAATTAATGACTGTTTCATAGCTGGTTAACTATATATTAATATCTGTTTTATAAGTTTTGATCTTGCTGATTAAGTCTGTAGTTTCATTAAAAACCTGTTCTTTATTTACGCGCAACCCAATAGGTGCATATTTTACCATTTCACACTGATCAACCAGGTGGAGATAGGAGTTAATCAATTCAGAAGGCACAGATTTTTGTTCGAGTGCTTTTTTGATAGCTGCATGAGATAGTTCTGAAAAAGGGACATTATAAGTCTGACAAATAAAAGCATACAAACCGTTTAATATAGCGGTAAAAAACCCGTCATGTTCATCGAGCAGCGATAAATGTTCAGCTTCTTTAAAATATTCACTATAATCTGTTTCAGTATAGTTTTCTATAGGATTAACGTATGTTGACTCTGGTAGTTTTACTTTACGTTTTGCAAATAAAAGAACGGCTGAAAGTAATACTAAAGTACCCGCAAGTAAGGCGCCCCACTTCAGTAAAGAAGTGTTGGATTCATTTGGTTTTGAAGGAGTAGGAACGACAGCGGATTTCGGATGATTGTTTTCTTCAACAGTTACTTCAATCGGAAGTGTTTTCGATTCAAAATATTTTTTTGCGGCCGGGTCGTAAAAAGAAAATGCGAGTGAGGGGATTTCAAATTTTCCGGGTTTATGAGGCATCAGAGTATATTCAAAAGCACGTGTACCCGTAAGATTATTACCCCCTCGATCAAACTTGTCAATGGTTTTAGGATCATATACTTCCACATCTGTGGGGAGGTTAAGTTTCATAGGCTGCAACAGGCTGAGGTTGCCTTCACCACCAATAGTTACCCTATAGGTTATTGGTTCATTTGCCTTTACGGGGTTAGGTGTTGCTGAAACAGAAAGCGCTGCTTTACCGACCATTCCTGTGAATGAGGCAGGCTTACCGGTATTTGGTAATTCGGTTACATTTACACTCAGCGGATCGCTTTTAATATCTTTATGAAAAGGGATAACATCCATATTGAAAAAATCACCAAACATATCCGAAAATGGATCGGATGGGTCGCGCCTTTTGGGTACATTCATTTGCCCTTCACACTCTATTTCCAACGGGTCAACAGTGAGCCTTCCTGTTTTTTGCGGAAACAATAATATCTTTCTGATCGGATAAACCAGGTATTGTTTCCCTTTATACATTTGGTGTGATGCATTTATCTGTTTAGGTTCTGATCCGTTTTCCACCCAAAACCCTGTAAATGTTGGCATACCTGTTATAGTAGGAGCAGATATCTTGATGTTATTTCCAATATAAAGGCTGTATGTGACGGCAATCACTTCACCACGTACCGCAGTGGTTTTATTAGCGGACGCCATTAAAAACAAATCCCTGGAATTTGAAGCAGAAGTGCCGCGATTTTGGTTCTGACCCTGCATGTTTCCCCGACTGATATTAATTTCAAGCGTGTTTGAAGATATTCGTTTCCCGTTTACGGCAATAGATGCCGGCCTGATAACCGCTTTTCCCATTTTAATTGCCTGTAAAACATAGCTATAGGTAGAACTCATAGAAACATGAGCACCCATGTTAATACTGCTTGAAACATTCGGGCCCGAAATGATCCTTAAATTGGAAAAGTCAGGTGCCTGAAATTCAGAACCATTAGCTCCGGTTAAAGTATAACTCAGCTGCACCATATCTCCTAAGCCGACGGAATTATGATCAACAGATGCTATGAACTGCTGCGCCTTAAGTCCTCCTGTTACGGCAAAGAAGATCGAGAATAAAATTGACTTTATAATTGGATACTTCATTTTATCTTACCAGGGTTTGTCTGTTTTATACTGGTCATTTTTCCTGTTATCAAACAACCGCTGCCTTATTTTTTCTTCATTATTATTAATCGCGCTCAAAATCTGTTCCGCTTGCGCGTCACTCATACCACTCTGGTCGTGTGAAGGGGTATTGTCGTATTGAGGTTTTTGATTTTGACCTAGCTTAGGTTGGGGCTGGCTTTTTTGATCGTTTTTGTTTCCGTTTCCACTATTTGGTTGATTTTGAGCCGTTTGCTTTTGTTGCCTTTGCTGCCGGTTACGTTTTGCAATGGCATAGCTTAGATTGTACTTCGCATGCAGGTCATCCGGGTTTATTTTCAGAGCCTTTTTATAAGCATTGATACTTCCCTCTATATCATC
>Ga0206979_1023_pt2 | contig 10623 bp, 11 predicted proteins | sample Alteio_BWMinCont_19_FD_153463 | JGI IMG/M metagenome (GOLD analysis project Ga0206979, IMG submission 153463) | Enriched cells from forest soil in Barre Woods Harvard Forest LTER site, Petersham, Massachusetts, United States -... | ecosystem: Environmental > Terrestrial > Soil > Temperate forest >... | reverse complement strand
TAAAAATGACCAAACTGCTAGCCGCATACAAAGACGAAGAACTTCTTTCCGGTTGTATTAAAAACGACCGATTGATTCAACAAAAGTTTTATGAGCGCTTTTATGGCAAAATGATGAGCCTTTGTTCAAGATATAGTAACAATAAGGAAGATGCACTTGAACTTCTTAATTCAGGATTTCTAAAAGTGTTTCTTAACATAAAATCCTTTAAATCTGAAGGATCTCTTGAAGGATGGATTAGGAAAATTATTCTTAACCATATCCTCGAGACCCATCGGAATAATTTAAAGTACAGGGATATGATTACGTATCCTGAACACGAGCAGGATGGCGAGACGCACAAGTTCCATAGTATGGGGGATCAGATGATGGTTCCCATCGTACTTCCCGAACATAACAGAGCCTATTTCAACGGACCGGATGCCTCCTTTCAGGTATAGTTCACAAACAAGAGCCTGGCCGGGATATTGGCCCACAGGAATATTTGGGTAAAATGCTTTTGCGTCAATATATACAGCGTGCCCACCTACCGGAAGAATAAGCGGTACGCCAAGGGCACTTAATTTCTCTCCAAGATAGGTTGTACTCGCTATCCTATACTTCAAATATCCGCTATCAAATACTTCCTTCAGCCCGATTGCAATCGCTTCCATATCCCTTCCGGATAGCCCGCCATAGGTATTGAACCCTTCAGTAATGATAAGCATATTTTTACAGGCTTCCCATAGTGCATGGTCTTTCAATGCCAGGAAGCCACCCATATTTACAAGAGCGTCCTTTTTTGCACTCATTACGGTTCCATCTGCCAGTCTGTACATTTGTCTGGCAATATCTTCATACGAATACTCCTCAAAACCAGGTTCTCTGTGTTTAATGAAATAGGCATTTTCAGCAATACGGCAACTATCAAGAATAAACAAAACTTTATACTGGGTGCATAAGCGTTTTACTTCCCTTGCATTAGCCATACTCACTGGCTGACCGCCACCACTGTTGTTAGTGACAGTTAATATAACTGCTGATACATTTTGTCCGTGTGTTTCTAGTAATTTCTCAAGTTCTGCTATATCAATATTCCCTTTAAAGGGATGCAAAAGTGAGGGGTGATTCGATTCTTCAATCGGGATATCTATGGCCGTAGCACCTGAATATTCAATATTAGCGCGTGTGGTATCAAAATGGGTATTGCTTATAAATATTTTACCCTTACCGCCCAGGTTTCCATATAAAATTCTCTCTGCAGCCCTCCCCTGGTGGGTAGGTAAGATATGCTCGAAACCTGTAAGTTCCATGACGGCCTTTTCCATTTTTTGCCAGCTTTGCGAACCTGCATACGCCTCATCTCCTATCATGATCCCTGCCCATTGAGCTGCACTCATTGCTGAGGTGCCGCTATCGGTCAAAAAATCAATTAAAACCTGCTCAGACGATAAAAGGAAAGGGTTATAATGTGCAGACCTCAAATAGTTTTCCCGCTCTTCTTCCGTGCTCAAATAAATTGGTTCAACCGATTTTATCTTGAACGGCTCAATAATAGTTTTATAATTCATGTTGCTTTTTAATCCGGACTAATCGATTTCTACCAATTCTACTTTTGATTTTTTGATCTTATTTGATCTTGGTTTGTAAGCGCAAAGTGGATCACTTGCAATTGGATTTCCTGTAGCTGCATAAGCACGGGCACGTGAGCCGCCACAGATATAGCGATATTCACAATCCCCGCATTTGCCCTCAAAATTTGCCGGATCCCTGACAAGTTCGAAAACATCACTATCCCTATAGATATCAACAATATTAGATTCCCTGATATTTCCGGCTACGAGGGGCATAAATCCTGATGGATAAACATCTCCATGATGCGAGATAAATAATATCCCATTGCCATCACGAATGCCGTATCCCTGCTGCAAAAGCAAAGGTTGCTTATGAGTAGCAATATGATTTCGATCTCTTTCCAGTTCCACGCGCCTGAAATGTGGCGCCTCTGTGGTTTTTACCGGAAAGGGAGAATCCTTGGCAATATCTGCAAGCCAGTGCATTACCTGTTCTGTTTTTCCAGGACTCAATTCCTTTAGTTCTGTTCCTCTACCTACCGAAATCAGGAAAAACACACTCCATCGATTGAGGCCTTTCAGATGCCTGATTTCATCAAAAATAATGGGTAGTTCATTTGCTGTATTTTCTGAAACCAAGGTATTTATCTGAAACGGCATGTTTGCTTCTCCTGCCAGTTTTGCTGCTCTCATAGTATCATCAAAACATCCTGGCACACCGCGAAATGCATCATGGCCAGCTGCAGTCGCACCATCAAGGCTTAATGATATAGATTGCACTCCCAGTTCTTTTAGTTTCTTAAATAAATCCGCATTCAGGTTTTTTGTTGCACTTGGAGATAGTGAGACGCCAATCCCTAACTCTTTACCTTTCGAAATTGTTTCAAAAATATATGGGTAGTTCAAAGGGTCTCCACCAGTCAACACTATATGAGGCATTGGATCACCGAATCCTTTAATATCGGTTAATAGTTGAAATGCTTCCTCCCTACTAAGCTCGAGAGGGTCATTTGATTTCATCGCTTCAGCTCTGCAATGCTTGCAGGCAAGATCGCAACTACGGGTAAGTTCGATATAAACTAATTTGGGCCTTTCACTAGAAATGTACTTGCTAATAGGGGATAATCTGTGTGGCATCTTTGTATATTTTTGATGCAAATTACGAGTACCACTTGCAGCACTAATATGACTATAGTCAGGTATTTTTATAATTTACAACAGTTTCTAAACGTGAGCTGGTTCTGCTTCGATAACCACATGAGGCTTGAAGATTATTGCTGACTTAATAGAATTGGAAATCAAACATGCCGCCTCGGCTTTTTGAAGTATGCGTTCTGCACGTTCTTTTTTACTACTGTCAGAAATAATAATTTCAGGTTCAAGGGTTATTTCACTCATGATATGTTTACCATCAACAATTTCAAGCTTTCCACTTGCTTTCGAATTGAATTTTAAAAATTCAAGACCGGAACTTTCTGCTATAGAAAGAAATGTGGTCATCAGGCAGCTATTTACCGCTGCTACAAGCAAATGTTCTGGGGACCATATGCCCGCAATTCCTTTTGGGAATTCCGGAGGCGTAGCTACCTCAAGATCGTTATGGAGTACAGATGAACTAAGCATACCCTTCCTGTCGCTTTCCCATGCAATGTTTACGTCGTAATAATGTGCATTTTCCATAGTTTTATTTATCTCAATTTAAAGGTTGATTAAAAGAACCGTTATTATTGAGTACAAAACTCGAAAATGTAGGTCGCTAACAACATGACACTAATCAGTTGTAAATATGACAAAGCCCATGTAAAAACATGGGCTTATATATCAACTATGATGATTTTCTGCAATCTGATTTACCTGATGAGGTAAAACGTTAAGAACCTATATTTTTTCAAACACGAGCCTGGCATGGTCCATTATCTCACGTTCAAAGCAAACCCTGTTTGGCCTGATACGCAATACAGCAAGCTGATGCCTGAATTCTTTGTCTCTGAAATACTTAGGTATTAAAGATGCATACCAGAGATACTTTTTAAGGTTCCATTTATAATAGAGCTTTGTCCATTCTTTATTGGTTTGCACATAATCCAGACGGCCGCTGCTGTAAAATACATTTTTGAAATAAGGCGCTGCAACTTTTATGATATGCTCATGCCCATAAGGCAGCCAAGAATCCGGATTGTGCTTGGTCAATAGCGCTAAAATATAAGCATCTGAATCTTTTGGAGCATTGATGTCAAACTGATCATATGGCAACATGTTTTTGCTAAAAACCATACTCTGCATATAAAAGCGTCCACCCTTTGGCAGCAGATCGTATACATGCTTGAAATAATCATCATATACCTTATCCTGGTTGCCATCAAGATAATCTTTTACACTGGCAACATGCTCAAAACTTCCAAAAGCTGTAACCGCTTCAAATTCACCAAAATCTGTAGGTTTTACAAATCGGGCATCTTTTAGATAAACATTCAAACCATTTCGCCTGCAAGAAGCCACCTGCCCACGGGATAAATTCACACCATATCCATCAGCCCCAACAGCATCCCTGAGATAAGTAAGCCAACCACCCCAGCCGCAACCAAGGTCAATGATTTTGGTTCCTTTTTTAATACCCAGCCACTTGGTTACAAACTCGTATTTGCGCAATTGTGCCTGATCCAGGGTCATAGAATAATCCCCATCATACATGGCATTACTGAAATGAGCATTTTCGCCAAGGCTGAAACGAATGAACTTATCAAGGTTGGTATACGTAAAATCCATTTCCTTGCTTTTATCCCACTCCTGACCCTCAATAGCGCTTACGCTACTACCTTGCCACTCTGCAGTTATGGCATCGATGTTTTCAAGTTCTACTTCAGTTTCTTTTTGATTACCAGTCTCCATGCTTCCTTCTCTTTTAAATTATTAAAAATATACAATAATATTTACGACAAATTACAGGCCAAAAACTTGCAACCGCAGGCAAAAATAGCATAAGTGCTCATATATATTACGGAAATGTTAACAAATCCTCTTTGGGGCCACATAGTACTAATAACTATTACCCACAAAGAATTGTTTGGTTCATGGTTTTCTAGCCCTTAATATTTCTCTTTTACCTGGAGGGCCTGGCAGTTTCTCAATAGAAAATCCGGCAGATTTCAGGTTTCTTTTCACATCTCCTTTGCAACAATAAGTAACAAGTATACCTCCGGAATTCATTGAATTAAAAATATTTACAAAGACTTCATTCGTCCATAACTCAGGTTGAACAGTTGGGGCAAAGGCGTCAAAATAGACAAGGTCAAATTTATTTTCAGGCTGATAATCCTCTAATGAGGATAAATTCTTAATTATTTGAAACCTTCCGCTCAGAATATGCCACTCATCCCATTTTGCGGAATGCATACTCTTAAAATAATCTTTGAACGCACCATCTTGAATCAATTCACTAAAATTCAAGCTGTTTAATATTTCTGATTCAAGGGGAAAAGCTTCAATAGCAGTATATTTTATATCAACTTTATGATCAATCGAATAAATCATTGTCAAAAATGCATTTAACCCGGTACCAAACCCCATTTCAAATATATTAATGCCGGATTTGGACTTGAGGATTTCTTTAAGTCCATTTTCGATAAATACATGATTTGATTCCTGGATGGCCCCGTAGGTTGAATGGTAATGCTCCTTTAGTTCAGGAACATAGATAGAATGAGAGCCGTCTTCGGTGGTAATAAGTTCTCTCATTCCCCAAACAGGTCAACGAATTTGAAATTCTTTCCATCGAACAGCCCTTTGTCACTTAATTTCAACTCGGGTATCACCAGCAGGGCCAGAAATGAAAGCGACATATAAGGCGAAATTAAAGTGCATCCCATATTTTTTACAATATCATCAAGACGTCCGTAATCGCTTGCTATTTCGTAGCCATCATCAACGCTCATAAGTCCGGCAACCGGTAAAGGCAACACCTCATGCTCAGAATCATTCACTACCGAAAGACCTCCCCTGTTTTGTACCAGCAGATCAATAGCCCTTTTAATAGAAATATCATCCACCCCAACTGCTATAATATTATGACTGTCATGTGCTACTGTAGAAGCAATAGCCCCTTGTTTCAGATTGAATTTACGGACGAATGCTACTGCGGGCGGGACATTTTTATACCGGTTTACAACTACCAGTTTCAAAATATCCCGTTCTGTATCAGTACAAACCTCGTTATTCTCGATTAATGCTTCGAATATCTTATGTCTTGTAATAAGCTGACCATCTATTACTTCAATGACTTTAATATTTTTCCCTCTCGCTTTTACGATTAAATCTTCAGGGCTTACAAAGCCACAACCAAATTGGTTTATGATTTCAGAATGCGTTTTCTGCAATAAAGTCTTCCCGTTTTCAGCAACCTTGTGTCCTCTTACCCAGGTTTGTTTTATAACGAAATCTTCAGGGTTGTCAACAATAATAAAATCAGCATAGTCTCCTCTTTGTAGCAGGCCATTCTCGAGTTTATAATGCTTTACCGGGTTTAGCGTTGCTGCCCTCAGTACATCTATTAACTTGAAATCATATAAGACAGCCCTTCTTACAAATTCATCTATATGATTCTTTACCAGGGCGTCAGGATGCTTATCATCAGAACAAAACATGATCATTTCAGGGTATTGGCCAAGTAATTCGATCAGTGCGTTAAAGTTTTTCGCAGCGCTGCCTTCCCTGATCAGAATTTTCATACCGAGTTTAACTTTTTCGAGCGCTTCTTCATAAGTAAAGCATTCATGATCCGTACTTATCCCAGCTTCTATATATCTTTTAACATCATCCCCCCGAAGCCCTGGGGCATGGCCGTCAATCGGTTTACCATATTTTTTGGCAAGAGCTATTTTTTCCATCACCTCAGGATCCTGGTTTAGGACACCGGGATAATTCATCATTTCAGAGAGATATTTAATGCGCGGCCTGCTCAGAAGTTCATCAATCTCGGCAGGACCCAGATGTGCTCCTGAGGTTTCAAAAGTGGTAGCGGGCACACAGGATGGAGCTCCAAAATTGAAATAAAATGGAACCTTCTCAGCATTGTCCAGCATATAATCCACACCTCTTACTCCTACTACATTGGCTATTTCATGGGGATCGCTTACCGTTGCCACCGTTCCATGCACCACTGCCAACCGTGCAAATTCAGATGGTACCAGCATAGAGCTTTCAATATGGATATGCGCATCTACAAGGCCCGGCACAATGAATTGTTTATCAGCTTTGGCTGACTCTCTTATATCAACAATACGACCTTCTTTTACATAGATCTCCCCTTTGAAAATCCTACCGGCTACTACATCAGCTATCTGACCACTGAATTTTTGAATATCATCAGACATGGGGGAAGTTATTGAGTTATTGGATTATTGAGTTGTAGAGTTGTTTCATTACGCAAAATTATTAATGTCAATTGATTATTGATCAATGGTAATTGGTAAATGGTCAATGACTAACGCCAAAGGCCTTAATTCTGTTTACCATCATATTACGCACCCGCTCTTTTAATAGTGGGATATCTTTTTTACTCAACCCTTTAGTTTCAATGGGCTGTTCCCACCAGACATCCACTTTTCCAGGGAATAATTGAAAAAGCTTTCCCGGTCTCAGGATTTTTCCGGTGTCGAAAATAGTACAAAAAGCGATCGGTTTTCCGGTATTGATAGCCACCGTAAAAGCCCCGTCATTAAAATCTGTAAGTGGCTTGTCTGTTTTATTCCGGGTGCCTTCGGGATAGAGCCAGACAGATATACCCTTATTTAATTCTACTTCCATTTTTCTGAGGCTCAATACCCTGTCCCTCATGCTTTGGCGGCGAACAGTTATGTATAATTTTCTTATGATATAGCCTAGCAATGGTACTTTTCCAAGTTCATCCTTTGCCAGGAATTTAAAGATATTTTTTGTCGATCGGGCACTAACGGGGATGTCCAAATAGCTTCGATGATTGCTTATAAAAACATAAGTCTGGTTTTGATCAATCAGATTTTGGCCATGAACTTTTATCCTGGTTCCGCTGCAGAACAACACATACCAGGCCCATATCCTCGATAATCCATGAGCGATATGATCAGAATTCTTGCTTCCTGTTAAGAAAATCAGGGCATAGATGGGGCTTACGATGATGAGCGACAGGACGATAAGCAGCCCAGCGACTATAGCAAATAGAAAAGCGAATATTGATTTGAGGAATGACATTTATAAAGCGAAGGTAGGAAGAAAACGGGGTGGTAGATATTTAGGGAGCGGTATAGCTTTACAAACCACACATTTTTCTAAATTTGAACTTTTCATAGTAAAACTCTGTAAAGAATAACAAACGCCAACTACGTATTGTCATGGAATCTAATCAAATACTACAAGACCTTCGTTCCCTTCCTTTGGACCTCCAAAAGGAAGCAGAGGATTTTATCGCTTTTTTAAAAACACAGGTAAAAAAAACCAAGCCTAAGCCTAAGCTAGATTTAATGAAAGAACCATTCATTGGCATGTGGCGCGGTAGAGCGGATATGAAAGATAGTGTCGCCTGGATTAGTGATTTGCGCAAAAAACAATGGTCGCAAAAGTAATGCCCATTGTAATTGATTCAGATATTTTAATTGACCTCAGCCGTGGGGATGCCTTTGCATCAAGCTTCATCGAGGAAATTTCAAAGAAACATACTTTAGCAATAAGTGTCATTACAAAAATGGAATTATTGGTGGGGCTGCCGAAACAAAATTGAATTAAAAAAAACAGAAAAATTTCTGGATCACTTTGAGATCATTAAACTCAATTCTGCCATTTCTGACTTATCCATTGATTTACTCAAAAGCTATAATCTTAGTCATGGCTTGATGATTCCTGATGCTCTTATTGCTGCAACATCTATCAGTGAAGGTAATCCATTCGCTACCAAAAATCTTCGGGACTTTAAATATATCAAGGATTTGGACTTAGTTCAATTCCCATAAAAATTCCGCCGTTCGACCCTTACAGGGTCGTAAAACTTATTGTAGCCGATTTTCTATAAATGTTTCACCCATACTGGGTGAGACACGGATTTTTTTAATCATTTCTATGGTCGGTTTACCAGGGACCACTTTGACCGAACGATATTTATTTAGGAATTCTAAAATTATTTTAGGTTTTCTAAACCGTTTTTACTTATTTTGTATATAAGGTTTGTTGGTTCACATGCAGAGTACGGTAAAATTAAAAATGCCTCAGAAGTATAAAATGAAAACATCAAAATTAATTGATTCTCAAAGAGGAAAAACCTCCGCAATATCACCGCGAAAGTCTGCAAGAATTTTATCCCAGGGGGATTATGATGCCGTTATGACTACTATTGATAACCTTATGGCAAAAGGTAGCGATAAGGTATCAGATGATGAACTATTTGAAATACGCAGGCTTGCCCTAATGGCTGCTAAATACGAAAAGAAGATTTACCATATTGCCGCCCCCACAACCCTTGCAGGAATTATTGAAATGAAAATGTTTGAAATGCATCTCAATCAGAAAGAAATGGCTAAAAAACTAAAGGTAAGCAGCGCTAAACTTTCACTTATTTTAAATGGCAAGCAAAAACCGGATGTTTCCTTTATCAAAACTGCATACGAAGACCTTCATGTAAATGCAGATATACTTTTGAAGGCAATTTAATGCCGATTGGTATCGACGAATGACCCCAGAGGGGTCACATATTTATAGAAAACAAAAACAATCGGTTTTTCGACCCAGTATGGGTCGCACCTCCAACACGGGATAGCATAAAGCTAATTGCACACACTTCTCCTATGCTGCTGTTCGACCCTTACAGGGTCGGAGAATTCGTTGTGGTAGATTTTCTATAAATGTTTCACCCCATCCTGGGTGAGACGTGGATTGTCTCGGCGAAAATATTATCCGATTACAATACAAAGTTGCCAACTTTCAATGACTGCTATCCTGCCAATGCTGCTGCACCACCCACAATCTCAAGGATTTCCTTGGTAATGGTTGCCTGACGAGCTTTGTTGTAAGCCAGTTTGTATTTATTCAAAAGCTCTTCAGCATTTTCTGATGCTTTGTCCATTGCTGTCATACGTGCACCATGTTCAGCAGTGTTTGATTCAAGCAAGGCACGGAAGAAACTGGTTTTGAGGCTTTGAACTATCAAACGGCTCAGGATTTCTTCCTGTGATGGTTCAAATATATAGTCAGGACTATAATGCTTTTGAGTGCTTCCTTGAGAAGTATTTGCATTGTTGTGATCTTCTACTATCACAGGAACCGGAAGAAAACGCTCTGTAGTTGGAATATAAACCGCTGCATTCTTGAAACGGTTATAGATAATATCTACTGCGTCATAATTTTTAGTCAGGAACTGGTCAACCATGAAAGATGCAATCTCGCTTGCCGCATCATAATTCAGGTTCTTGAACAACGTGGTATGCTCCTGTATCACCTTGTAGTTGTTCTTCTTAAAGAAGGCCGCTGATTTTTTACCAACGGCTAATACATCTACATTTTTGGCATTGTATTGATCAGCATAGGTTTTCTTGATCAACAGAACAGAATCCTTCAGGATAGAGCCGTTAAAAGAACCAGCCAATCCGCTATCAGAAGTAATTGACACGACCAACACTCTTTTTACTGGCCTGTTGTCAAAGAATTTAGCCGCATCAGATCCTTCCGTACTTCCTGATAAATGCGAAAGCATTTCCTGGAGCTTGTGTGCATACGGACGCATTTGCACAATACGCTGTTGGGCTTTACGCAACTTCGCTGCTGAAACCACCTTCATCGCCTTGGTGATCTTCTGCATGTTACGCGTGGATACTATCTTATTCCTGACTTCCTTTAATGACGGCATATTTCAGTTAACAGTTAGCAGGGAGCAGTTATCAGTTAACAGAAACAGTTAACAGTTAACATTTTCCTGATTATTATTTTACTACTTCTTTATTAATCCTCATTTTCTTCAAGATTGAAAAAAGAATTCTGCAAAGCTCGTCTGCATCATTGTGTAAATCAATGAATCTTTCTTCAGTCAAATATTCTTTATCTTTTAATAGGT
>Ga0206979_1139_pt1 | contig 10787 bp, 6 predicted proteins | sample Alteio_BWMinCont_19_FD_153463 | JGI IMG/M metagenome (GOLD analysis project Ga0206979, IMG submission 153463) | Enriched cells from forest soil in Barre Woods Harvard Forest LTER site, Petersham, Massachusetts, United States -... | ecosystem: Environmental > Terrestrial > Soil > Temperate forest >... | reverse complement strand
TGCCGATAGAACTTTGTGAGGACTGGCAGGCGGTAGACGCCGGCTCTTTGACTTCATCGTGGACGCGCGCACCGCGATACGAGGCTGCAGGATGACGTCGCGAAAAGCCCCTGGCGTGCAACCGGCTAGAACCTCGAGAATAAGTTTGGCGGTGCGGCTGCCAATTTCGCTGCTCCTCTGATCGATACTTGAAAGCGGAACGCTGATTTCGTCGTCGTAATGCAGATTGCCACAACCAATAACCGCTAGATCTTCAGGTATTCGAATGCCCTGTTTTCTGGCTTCATTGATAACGCCCACGGCAATCACATCGTTGTAGCAAAAAACAGCATCCGGCATGCGGCGAAGCTCCTTAAGACGCCTCATTGCGTCGATCCCGTTGCTTCTTCCTGCTACGTCGACTTGCGGTACTTTGAGAATGTAGTCAGCCTGAAGGCTCACACCGTGTTTCTTCAGGGTCTCCGCAAATCCTTTCAGGCGTTTTATACCGACACTGTTTTCTGGACCGCGAACATGGGCGGGACGCTTGCAGCCGATTGCCAGCAGGTGTTCCGCTGCGAGTTTGCCAGCTGCGTAGTCGTCGCTGCCCACGAAGTGCGCCGGAAAGCCCTTGAAAGCTCGATCTACAAGAATCAGCGGCGTGTCGCCTAACTGGATATTCGTGAAATACTCGGCATCGGTCTGGCACGAAGCGATCACCATCGCATCCAGGCGATGCGCCAGCATATGCTCCATCTCTTGTCGTTCCAGTTCCTGGTCTTCCTCCGACGACGATACGACAAGGAAATATCCGTGCTGCCGAATTGCCATCGAAAGGCCCTTCGCAACTTCCGCAAAAAACGGGTGAATCAAGTCGGGAACGATCAGGCCAATAAGCGACGAACGTCCCGTAACCAGGCTACGCGCAGTAAGATTGGGACGGTAGCCAAGCTCCTTGACCTTCAAATGAATGCGTTCGCGAGTGGCGGCACTGATGTCAGGATGCCCCCTGAGGGCCTTGGACACCGTAACCACGGACACTCCAAGTTCCCGTGCAATGTCTTTCATGTTCACGGCCATAGAAGGAACTATACACAAGAACAGAAAGTAACCATCTGCTTCGCACGCCGTTTGTGCAGCGTTTTGTCTCGTTCTGTGGAGTCACACTGGAGGCGAATGATACGTTGAGTTTGAGCATCGAAGAGGGCAAGAGCTTAACCTAGAAATCGGCTTTGACCTGGAGATTTATTCCGCCTTGGTCCAAGCACGCGGGGCCTCAGATGGAATCAGTACGGTGCTCTACTACTCGAATATGCGGGGGAGCGGTGGATCAAATGAAATACATCCTTGTAACAGGTGCGACCGGCAAAGTCGGTTCTCACTTCATTCGCCATATTCTTGAATCAGGCGATCATCATGATGTCACGATCCGCGCGCTCTGCCACAACCGCGTGCCTGAGCCACACGAGCGGTTGGAGATCGTGATGGGAAGCATCTCAGACCGGGACGTGGTGAGCGCCGCCATGCAGGAAATCACCCATGTTGTCCATTGCGCGACCTGCAAAGAGACTCCCGATCTTGTGATGGACGTGACGGTGAAGGGCTTGTTCTGGCTCCTTGAGGAATGCGTTGTCAGCAAGACCTTCGAGCAGATCATTTTGATAGGCGGAGATGCTGCTCTGGGTCATTTCTTCTACCCGCATCCCTTGCCCGTCACGGAATCGCAGAAGCATAGCGCCTACCCCGGCTGTTACGCGCTTTCAAAGGTTTTGGAAGAAGTCATGCTGGAGCAGTATTTCATTCAATACAACCTCACAGGGTGCTGTTTGCGAGCGCCATGGATCATGGAGAAAGATGACTTTAAGTACTCCTTGTCTTTTGACGAAGATGTGTTTGGCGGACCGCGATGGCGTGAGTTGGTCGGAAGCCAGCGCGCCGACGAATACCTGAAGAGCAATGCAGTCCCCGTCATGCTCGATCCAGAAGACAAACCGGTCAAGCGCAATTTCGTCCACGTCAACGATCTGGTGGCGAGCATGGTCATCGCGTTGGATCATCCGAAGGCGCGGCAGCAAACCTTCAATATCTGCATGGATGAGCCTGTCGACTACGGGCAGCTTGCCGACTACCTGCGTGAGACGCGAGGAATGCCTGGCGTCGAGATCAAGACTGCCTACTGGTCAACCTGGCTAGACAATATCAAGGCGAAATTTCTGCTGGGATGGCGACCAGCTTACGACCTCAAGCGGCTAATCGACGAGGCCTGGTCCTACCAGCGAAACCCTGACGATCCCAGGCAGGTGTGGTACCCGGGCTGACGCAGTACGGCGATAAGATTCGAGAGAGATTGCCTGACGTCTGCTTTTCGGTAACATTTCAGGGTAGCGAGGGACGTCTTCCCCTGCTACTCTCATTTCGTTCATTTGAATTGCTCGCCTCGTTTGATTTCATCTGTTTTCAGGCGACGCTGTGAGTGTAAAAGCGCATCCTACAGTCTTGGAGATTCCCAGATTGAAGAAGCTGGCAAGCGCGACCGATCCGCTCTGGTACAAAGACGCGATCATTTACGAACTCCATGTCCGGGCCTTTGCCGACTCGAACGGTGACGGGATCGGCGACTTTCCCGGACTGCTCTCCCGTCTCGACTATCTCCAGGATCTCGGAGTTACCTGCATCTGGCTGTTGCCTTTCTTTCCTTCGCCTTTGCGAGACGATGGCTATGATATCGCCAACTATGTAGACGTGAATCCGTCTTACGGAACTCTGAATGATTTCAAGACATTTCTGGATGCAGCTCATCAACGCAACATACAGGTGATGATTGAGCTGGTCATCAATCACACCAGCGACCAGCACCCCTGGTTCAAGGCTGCGCGGCTCGCGCCGCCGGGGTCTCCGGAACGCGAAATGTACGTCTGGTCTGACACCGACCAGCTTTACAAAGATGCTCGCATCATCTTTACGGACACTGAGAAGTCCAACTGGACGTGGGACGACACTGCGAAGGCGTACTACTGGCACCGTTTCTTTTCACACCAGCCCGACCTGAACTTCGACAACCCGGCAGTGATCGAAGAAGTGTTGAAAGCCATGCGGTTCTGGCTTGACATGGGTGTGGACGCGCTGCGCATGGACGCCATTCCGTATCTTGTCGAGCGCGACGGAACATCCTGCGAAAATCTCGCTGACACCCACATTGCGATAAAGGCCATCCGCGCAGCAATTGATGCCGACTATGCCAACCGCCTGATCCTGGCGGAGGCCAATCAGTGGCCGGCTGATGTACGTCCGTATTTTGGCGACGGCGACGAGTGCCACATGGCATTCCATTTCCCGCTGATGCCGCGTATCTATATGGCGCTTCGACAGGAAGATCGTCTGCCTATCACGGACATCATGGCCCAGACGCCCGCCATACCTGATAACTGCCAGTGGGGCCTCTTCCTACGCAATCACGACGAACTCACACTCGAAATGGTTACGGCCGACGAACGGGACTACATGTACCTGGCATACTCAGCCGACCCGCGCATGCGCATCAACGTCGGCATCCGTCGCAGACTTGCTCCATTGGTGGATAACAACCGCCGCCGCATCGAGCTTCTGAATTCGCTCCTGCTGAGCTTCCCCGGCACTCCAATCATGTACTACGGCGATGAGATCGGCATGGGAGACAACATCTATCTCGGCGACCGTAACGGCGTTCGCACCCCGATGCAATGGAACTCCGACCGTAACGCCGGATTTTCCAGGTGCGATCCCGCTCGCTTGTATTTCCCGGTAGTCATGGATCCGATCTACGGTTACCAGGTGGTGAATGTAGAGGCTCAGCTAAGCGATCAGTCGAGCCTCCTGCACTGGACGCGCAACATGATCGCTCTGCGCAAGCTGTTTCAGGTCTTCGGTCGCGGAAGCCTTAAATTTCTCAATCCGGTGAACCGCAAAATCCTAGCCTATCTTCGCGACCTGGATCGCGGCGACGGCTCGCACGAAATCGTCCTGTGCGTCGCCAATCTGAGCCGCTTCGCGCAGCCGGTTTCATTGGACCTTGCAGATCATGCGGGCCTCGAACCGGTTGAGATGCTTGGCTACGTCCCATTTCCTGCCATCACTGACGTTCCTTATGCATTGACGCTGGCTCCATATTCTTTCCTGTGGCTCGAACTTCAGCCGGCAAGCATGAAGTCGGATCGAATGCCGGAGCCTGCGGCAGAGATCGATCTCACCGCAGTTGGGCAATTTTCCACGGGGCAGTCCTTGACAGATCAGACGGCCGCTCTGGATGTGTTTTCAGCCGGATGGTCTGGCCTTATTTCGCATGGCTTGCCTCTGCTTGAGTCCGCTCTGCGCGACTGGTTTCCTGGCCAACGCTGGTTCGGCGCCAAAGCTCGCGCGATTCAAACACTGCGGGTACGCGACTGGGTAGAACTGCCGGGCAATGGAGACGAATCCAGCCCTCATGAACCGGCTATGATTTCTGTGCCCACGGCACTGCTGTTTCTTGAGATCGACTTTGTTGACGGTTCTTCAGACACATACCAGCTACCGCTTGCCTACAGCTCAGGAGACGACGCGGAGGATATCTCGGCTAGTCACCCGCGGAGCATAATAGCCCACCTGACATCGCCATCGGGCTCCGCAGTCTTACATGACGCAACCGTCGATGAGAGCTTTCGCAGAAGCCTTCTGCGTCTCATCGAGCAACAAATAGGTCATGCATTGGCTACTACGCACAGGGTCAGTGCGGAAGTCTCAAATCCGGATGGTTTCGCCCGGAACGGCTCCGCCTCTCAGGATGTCGACAACGGTAGCGGCGCCCCTGAATCAAGTAACGACTCCGCTCAGGGCACTCTCGATGGGCAAGGCTCAACGGCCCTAACCGATCTCCATATCTCCGAAGCGTTGCCCTCGCGCATAGGCTCCGCGGAACAATCCAACACGTCGTTGCTTTACGGCGACAAACTGATCCTGAAGCTCTTCAGACGCCTTCAGCCCGGCGAAAATCCTGATGTCGAGATCGGACGTTTCCTGACCGAGATTGCGCATTTCACGCACATCGCTCCTTTCCTCGGAGAGATCAGTATCACGCCTGCCAGAGGTGAGAAAACGACGGTAGCGATGCTCCAGGGGCTTGTGGCAAACGAAGGCGATGGCTGGCAATGGTTCCTGGATCAGCTCGCCAGGTTTTTTGCAGCGATTGCGTCTCTGCCTGCGCCACCTGAGCCTCCCGCGCCCGATTTCCTGAATGAACGAGATCTTCTTCGCGAAGCACGTGAACATGCCGGCCCGTCATTGGAGGCCGCGGCCCTGCTTGGCCGGCGCACCGCCGAGATGCACCTGGCGCTGGCAACACCCATCCATGATTCAGCATTCGCAGTCGAACCGCTGACGTCCGCCGATCTCAACAACGATGCGCGAAGGATTGACGCCCAGATCACTTCCACTTTGGAAGCACTGAAAATCAAGCTCTCCACCTTGAAGGATCTAACCGCCGATGATGCAGGCCTGCTGTTATCACGGCGCATCGATCTCTTTACAAAAGCCAATGCCATCACAGCTTCTACCCCATCGGGCCAGCGAATCCGTATCCATGGCGACTATCATCTCGGTCAGACTTTGGTCATCAGAGGTTCAAGCACCGAATCGGATAATTCTCAACCGAACGAGCCAACCCCGGGCCCGTCTATTGACTTTGCCCTGCTCGATTTTGAGGGCGAGCCTGCGCGTTCTCTCGCTGAACGGCGGCAGAAGCAATCGCCGCTCAAAGATGTCGCTGGGATGATGCGCTCGTTTTCATACGCGGCTCACTCCGGCATGAATCAATTCATTGAAAACCACAAGGATGAAACACCGGCGCCGGCCTCTCAAAGTCTCGCCGCCTGGGCGCGTCTTTGGCAGAACTCCGTTTCGAGTGAGTTCCTTCGCGGCTATCGCGAGGCGATTGCTGTTAACCCGGCACTGCTGCCTTCGCCCCAACAATCACAGTCGCTGCTGAATGCCTACATGCTCGAAAAGGCGCTTTATGAGCTGCTGTACGAGCTCAATAATCGGCCCACGTGGCTGCGCATTCCTCTTATCGGCATCTTAGCGTTATAACGGTTAGTCGAGAAATAAAATGGCAACAGCAAATTCGATCTCCGATATTACGCCGCATCCCGCCCCACCGGGCGTTGAACTTCTTGTTCTGGCGGCCTCCACGCCTCCAGACCAACTGGAGACGGTTCTTTCTCGATTGAGCGAAGCCTTCACCGCTGATCATCTGCTGATAGCGGCTCCCGATCTTCCCGCTGCCGAAGCCTACCCGGCCCTTCGTATGATCGCAACGCCGGCCACAAAGGCCTCGTGGACTCTCACAGCATCCGACTACGTGAATGCCACGGAACTAGCTCGAAAGAACCAGGCAAACGCGATCCTGATGTTAGGTCCTGAATCGGCATCCCTCTCAGCGACCGCCCTGCACCACCTCGCCAACACGGTCTTAACTTCCGGCGCCGATTTAGCAAGCCCGCTCTATCAGCTTTCCCCAAACGCCGGACTCGTCAACTCGGCCATTCTCTACCCGTTAACCCGCGCGCTCTTTGCACAGCGAGTACGCTTTCCCCTGGCGATCGACCACGCCCTCTCGTTGCGGATGGCTGAACGTCTTGGCGCGGTGGGTCAGAGATATGCCGGACTCAACCAGGGCGACGCAATCATCTGGCCGGTGAACGAAGCTGCATCCGCGGGGTACACCATTCAAGAGGTTGAAGTCGGCCCTCGCGTCATTCCTCAGCCGATGGAATACGATCTGAAAGCTATCCTCGCGCTGGTCGCAGGCTCGCTCTTCGCGGATGTCGATGCCAAAGCAGCCTTCTGGCAACGCGCCCGTACCCTGCCTCCCGCCCGCGCTTTGGTTCCGCAGCAGCACACGCCCGAGACTGCTGCGCTCAAGAGGCTATCGATCACCGACGCCGCAACATTTCGCATGCCGGATAATCTCTGGGCGCGTATCGTTTTCGATTTTCTGCTGGCGTATCGCCTGCGAACCATCAACCGCGGGCATCTTCTTGGCGCGCTTACGCCGCTCTATCTGGCGTGGGTCGCCAGCCACATCAACATCACCGCCTCCGGCACCGACCCCGAGCGTCATATCGAAGAGGTCGCGGCGGCTTTTGAAACTGACAAACCATACCTGGTCTCGCGCTGGCGATGGCCAGACCGGTTTAACCCGTGAAGCCTGCCTGATTCCGAGCACAGACTCGGCTGGCTTTTTCAGTAGACAGGCAGCGCAAGAGTTGAGTGAAGGAGCGATTTCCATGCGATACATTTTCGCCTGCATCATCCAGACAGATCCATATCAGAGTCCGCAGCCCGTGACGATCGATAGTTCTTCCATCTGGCACCACATGTCCAATGCGCTTTATCAATCGCTCTATCGTGTACTCTCATTGCTCATCGCGATCTTGCCCGGTATTCTCGCCTTCTTCATCGCGCTGGTTGTGTTCACCGTTCTGGGCATGATTCTCTCCGCATTGCTGCGCCGTGGACTCACCTGGGCAAAGTTTGACGACCGTCTTACCCGCTATCAGGTCAGCACGGAATGGACGCCGTCGCATTCGCCCACAGAGCTAGTCGCAAGAGGCTCATTTTGGGGATGTCTGCTGCTTGGCCTGATCATCGGCGTCTCGGCGTTCGACGCATCTTACGCAACCGGAACGACGCTTCCCATCTCGCTTCTTCCCTATCTCACTCACACCGTCGGTGCAATTCTGCTCCTCGTCGCAGGCAATCTAATCGCTCGCTTTCTGGCGCGAACAGTCTTGATCGGCGCAGTCAATGCGCAGCTGCAATACGCGCGTTTCCTCGCGCTTGGAGTCAAGTGGCTGGTGCTCGTTGTCACCGCAGCCATGATCCTCGATCACCTCCAAATCGGAGGTCACGTTGTCGAGTTGGCGTTTGGCATTCTCTTTGGAGGCATCGTTCTGACACTCGCCCTCGCCGTCGGGCTGGGATCGCGCGATCTTGTCAGCCGTTCGCTTGAGAGCCATGCCGAACGCTCAGGCGAACGCAGCGTCATGCCGCCGCCCACAGGCTCAACCGGCACCGGCGAAACGATTCGTCACTTCTAGAGCGCGTCGAACAAACGTCTAGAACGCATTGAACAAGTCGACGTTTTGAAAGGTACGGGCTCTTGGGCAAGCGCCTTAAGTAAGCCAAGGCTTCAGCCTTGGCACTAAGCTCCCTCCTAGGGTCTTTCTCGAAGGGCCTTTCGGCCCTGAGACGTCTTCGCCATGAACTACAATTTGGGCATCCGCGTGCGACCAAAAGGAGTTCCAATGCTCCGTCTGCTGAACATCTCATTATTGACCGGCCCACTGTTGATCGGCCTGATGGTTGGCGAAAGTCAGGCAATGGCGCAAACACCACCACCCGCGCCAAGACCGACGCCGCCCACACGCGATCCGCACACTCCCGGTTATGTCACAGCAAAAGAGTTACCCGACAGCGCCAACGCCCCGGCAAACATCGACGGGAACTTTATCATCGGCCCTACGCACAACCCTGCACCCGAAATGTCTGTGCAGGACGGCGTGCCGCAGGGAACGGTGGTTGAGTTCACCATGAGTTCCACTGACAGCAAAATCTATCCCGGCATCGCACGCGAGCCCAATACCTTCGGCACGCCAGATCCTACTGACCCCGTCAAGCTCGTGATAAACACTAGCCACCCCGCTCCCTTCACGCGCAAGATCGCCGTTTACGTTCCAAAACAATACGTCCCAGGTACCGTCGCACCCTTTATCGTCGGCGCGGACGGACCCGACCGCCTGCTGTTTACAGTCCTCGATAATCTAATTGCCCAGCATCGAGTTCCGGCAATGATCGCCATCTCCATCGGCAACGGAAGCGGCGATGCACAGGGCAGCGAACGCGGTCTGGAATACGACACCATGTCAGGCTTGTACGCCGAGTTTGTCGAGAAAGAAGTACTGCCTCTCGTCGAGGAGAAAGCTCATGTGAAACTCACTCACGATCCCAACGGCCGGGCAACGATGGGCGGCAGCTCCGGCGGCTCGTGCGCATTGATTATGGCCTGGTATCACCCGGAGTTATACCATCGCGTGCTTACCTATTCCGGCACTTACGTGAACCAACAATGGCCCTATAACTCGCTGACTCCTCACGGCGCGTGGGAGTTTCATGAACACCTGATTCCGAACACTCCCATCAAACCGCTGCGAATCTGGATGGAAGTCGGCGACAGAGACCTTCTCAATCCCAACGTCATGCGCGACAACATGCACGATTGGCAGAGGTGCTCTCCGCAAAAAAATATCACTATCAGTTTGTCTTTGCGCGCAACGCCGGGCACACCGATCGTGCCGTAAAGCAGCAGACTCTCCCCGAAGCACTTGAATATCTATGGCAGGGCTATCCCATCGCGGGTGTAAAGAACTAGCTTGAGTATGGTCACCCTTCCGGCGCAGGCCTCAGCTCGCACTTATCTCTAGCTGCGCGGGTGCATCGACAGTGATTGGGTTCTTCACGATCACAAGATAAGAGAGCGCGCCAAGCAGCGATACCATCGAACAGATCACCAGCGTCAGATGAAAAGAGTGCGTCCGGTCAAGCAACCAGCCCGTGATGACAGGCGCAAACGAGGCGCAGACAAAGCTGCCGAAATTCTGGATAGCCCCGACAGAGCCAACAATGCGAGCCGGAGCAATGGACTGCACCAGGCCCCATCCCGAGTTTCCCGCGAGGTAGGTAAAAAAGAGCGCCGAACCAATGCCAAACGCAGCGCCCGTGGCTCCGGGAATATAAGGCACCAGCAAGGTACTAACCGCTGAACACGTCATACCAGTAAGCAGAAGAGTCTTGTGAGTCCTGACCGGCGGAATCCCGCTGCGCACAAGAAAATCGGCTACGATGCCGCTCAGCAACATACCGACAGCGCCGCACCCAAAAGGAATCATCGCCAGTATCCCTGTCGTGGCGATGCTTACATGGTGTTCCGCTTCAAGATAATTCGGCATCCAGCTCATGTAGAGCCATACGGTGTAGTTAACGCCGCCAAATCCGAGCATCATTCCCCACATAGTGCGCAGACGAAACAGACCAATCCACTCAGACGGAGAAATGCGGCCCGGCGTGCTCCTCTTGCCTGAGGTATCGAGACAGAGCTTTTCGGAGTCATTCAACAGAACGTCCTTGCGATCGCGATAAAAAACGTACCAGGCAATTGAAAGCAGCAAGCCCGGCGCCCCGATCAGCATGAACATCCCCCGCCAGCCAAACGCCAGCATGGTCACCGTGAGAATCGGCGGCGCGATGGCTTGTCCCATAGTCGTCGCGGAGTTGACAATCCCCATCGGCGTGGCGCGGTCACGCGCGTCGAACCAGTCATTGACCGCTTTAACCGCCGATATGACGAACGGCGACTCGCCGACCGCGAGGCCCACGCGAGCAACGAAGAAGGAGACGAATCCCCTGACCAGCCCGGTCGCCGCCTGCGTTGCGGACCAGAGAAACATTCCCGCGCCCAGAATCAGCCGTTCGCCGAAGCGGTCCAGCAGTATCCCCATCGGCAGTTGAGAGATGGCGTAGGACAGCGAAAAGACCGACAGCAATATCCCCATCCGCGTCGCCGAGATTCCCAGGTCGGCACGGATGGTCGTGTTGGCGATGGAGAGGGAGCCGCGATCGATGTAGTTGATGACACCCGCGATCGAGAGAATGGAAACCGCGAAGATCTGGATTCTCGTGATGCGGCGTGATTTAGGGGGCCGGGAATCAAAAGCCATGCGCATCCATTCTCCGCAGTTCTA
>Ga0206979_1138_pt1 | contig 10852 bp, 9 predicted proteins | sample Alteio_BWMinCont_19_FD_153463 | JGI IMG/M metagenome (GOLD analysis project Ga0206979, IMG submission 153463) | Enriched cells from forest soil in Barre Woods Harvard Forest LTER site, Petersham, Massachusetts, United States -... | ecosystem: Environmental > Terrestrial > Soil > Temperate forest >... | reverse complement strand
CTGTGTGTCCCCCCGCACAGATACAACGCGAAGAACTTGTTGGCAATCGAGAAATTCGTTGCCTTCTGGTGCACGACCATGTCTTGCTGCGCCAGGGATTAAGGCGCCTGCTGGACGATGAACTCGACATGGAAGTAGTAGCGGAGGCAGGGAATGCTGCCGAAGCACTGCGGAAAGTGTTCGAGTACCGGCCCGAAATCGTGATCACCGATGCGCACATATTCGAGTGCGCCGCCGATCAGATTGAATGGCTCATTCTGCAGGAATCTCCGTACAGCAAAGTGCTGTTCCTGACGACAGGCGAAGGTGTCGATCCGATGCGGGCAGCGCGAGACGACGGATCCAGTTTCGTGGTGCGGCAGACTTCGGCGGAAGAGCTGGTGGAGATGGTGAGAAGGACGCATGCCACCCGGAGGACGGTGTTTGGAGACATGCCGGAGAGGCGCCGGCCCTCAGAGGAAATACTTCCGCGCCAGCGCGTTTTGACAGCGCGGGAACGCGAAGTGTTGAAGCTGCTGGCGGAGGGCAATACGGTGCGCTCCGCGGCCGGGGTTTTAGGACTCAGCATCAAGACGGTGGACGCGCACAAGTTCAATCTGATGCGGAAGCTGGGGATTCATAACAAGGCGGAGTTGGTGATGTGGGCGATTCAGAAGAGAGTGGTGAAGCTTCCGATGAGCTCGTAGTTTCTTCAAGGTCCTAGCCTTCTGGATCGAACCCGCAACTGCCTGAATGCAACCTCCGCACTTACGAAAAAATAAACCCTAAGTCTATTCATGAACTGCTGCTGCGGCGAGCTCCTCCAGGCTGGTGACGGTGAGGTCGGGCTTGGCTTCGGCGGCTTTGACGGCGCCTACGCCGGGATTTGCCGAGGGACGGTTTACCCAGACCGTGGCCAGGCCGAGGGCCTGCGCGGGAATCACGTCGTGGTAGATGCTCTGACCCACGTGTAGAACGCGATGGGCGGGAGCGTGGATGCGACTCAGCGCCAGCTCAAAAAGTTTCAGCGAAGGCTTGTAGGCCTTGGCTTGCTGCGCGGTGATGACCTCGTCGAAATCAACCTCCAGTTTGGGACGCGTTGAGGCGAAGAGATCGTCGTCCACATTGGAGAGGATGGCGAGTCGGTAGCGGGTTTTGAGCTGGCGGAGGGCGGCGACGGTGTCGGGCCAGGGTTTCCAGGTGGAGAGAGAGTCGGGCAGCGAGCGCGCTTCTTTGGCGGTGGGATCGAAACGAAGGTCCTTTCCAAACTGGCGGACGACCGATTCAAGGACCTTGCGATAGGGCTGAAACTTGCCTTGTTCGTAACGCTGCTCGAAATCTCCGTAGAGTTTAAGGAGGGCGGCGTCGTCGAGCTTTTTCTCGTGGGCGGAGAGAATGCGATGGAGCGCCGCGAGAATGCCCGCTTCCCAATCGATCAGGGTGCCGTAACAGTCGAAGGTGAGGATTTCGAAGCGGGTGAAATCAAGCATGGGGAGCGTTGTTCCTTCATGCGCTGCAGCGCCGAATAAGGAAGCGAGCCAAACGCGCGATTATTGTGTCGCAAAAGACGCGACACATCGCGCGGCTCGCCCAGATCCCTCGCTGCGCAAAAGGCGCTTGCTCGGGATGACAATCAAACCGCGCCCTTACCCGAACTGCCAGCGGGTGGCGTTGTTGGGGAAATCTTTTTCGGTCCAGGCCAGAACTACGCGCGGGCGGACGGAATATAGGACGTTCTCGGGTGCGATAGGCATCGGCATCTTGTACTTGGCGCGGGAGGCAGCGTCCAGTTTCTTGAGTTGCGACTTGTTGGTGAGGTCGACTTCGACGGCAGTACCTTCGAGGATGACCACATCATCGCCGGAGTCGAGATGGATGGAGATGGCCGGGTTGTGGGCCAGATTGCGAGCCTTGCGGGAAGAGCGCCCGGTGCCGAAGTAGAGAGCGCCGTCAATCCAGAAGCCCCAGACGGGGATGGAGTGGGGACGGCCGTCGGGGCGGGCGGTGCAGATCCAATAGTTGCGGGACTTGGTGAGCCGATCTTCGGCATGGGTGAACGGCAGGTAAGTTTTCCGAGGTTTCAATCCGTAATCGGACGGAATGTGGGGCAAGCCGACGCTGCAGCCTGGCGGGTCAGCGGGTTGCTTTGTTCTCGTGGACTTCTTCGGGGCTTTGGGCTTGGGCATCGGATGGACCCCCTCGAATCGATCAATTCCCACGTCGGGCAAAAGAAGCGAGACGTGGGGCACCCCTCGGATGCGGTTTCAGATGCGGTTGACTACTTTACCGCCGGGGCTCGATGCCGGGCAAGGTTGGCGTCGGATCGGGGGATTCGTCGAGTTCGGGGTCGAGGGGTGCAGTGGGATCTTCGGGCGGCGGAGACTTTTTTGGCGCCAGGAATTTTTCGGTGTTCAGGAGCGGGCGACCGAGAGAGGCGTTGTAGCTGGTCCAGGGACTGTCGAAACCGGTTTCGCGCTCGAACTGGGCGCGCATGGCTTCCATCTTGGAGTCGAGGTCGTCGAGATAGTGCAGCATCAGGGCTTCGGGGAACATGGGCAGCTTGGGCGAGCCGAAATCGTATTGGCCGTGATGGCTGATGATGAGGTGCTTGATCATGGTCTTGAGTTCGTCGGGGAAATCGGGCTGCAGGGCGAGCTTGGCCTGCAGCATTTCCAGTTCGATGATCATGTGGCCGAGCAACTGGCCTTTGGTTGTATACGAGAAAGACCGGTTGTAGGTGAGTTCGTGAATCTTGCCGATGTCGTGCAGGAACGCACCGGTGAGCAGGAGGTCGCGATTGATCTGGGGATAGTTCTGGCACATCAGATCACAGGATCGGAATAGAGAGACGACGTGATCGAGCAGTCCGCCGATGTAGGCGTGATGCAGCGTCTTGGCGGCGGGAGCGTTGCGGTAGGCGGCGGCGATTTCGGGATCGTTCATGAACGACTGGACTAACGATTTGAGATGGCGATTCTGGAACGAGGAGACGAAGCTCGCTAGAGTTTGCCAGAGGCCGTCGACGTCTTTGGTCGTCTTGGGAAGGTAGTCGGCGAAATCGATTTCGGATTCGCCCAGCTTGCGCAACTTGTGGATCGTCAGCTGAAAACGGTTCTTGTACTTGTTGATGAGGCCTTTGATTTTTAGGAAGTCATCCTGTTCGAAGGCGTCGAGGGCTTCTTCGACGTTGTCCCACATTTTGGCTTCGATCTGACCGCTGCGATCGCCCAGAGTGAGCGCCAGATAAGGCTCTCCGGTCTTCTTGGGCTTGATCGTTAGCGTACACACCCGCCTTCCCGCTCTGGGACTCAGATTCCACTTCGCATCAGGTACAATCGACCGTTTATGCTGCGCTATTTCACTGCGGGGGAGTCTCACGGCGAAGCTCTGGTCGCTTTCCTTTCCGGCATGCCCGCCGGACTGAAGATCGACCAGCCCTTCCTCGACCGCGAACTCTGGCGTCGCCAGCAGGGCTACGGCCGCGGCGGACGCATGAAGATCGAGCGCGACACCGCCCACATTCTTTCCGGCGTGCGTCAAGGCATGACCATCGGCTCCCCCATCTCCGTTCAACTCGAAAATCGCGACTGGAAAAACTGGCAGGAATCCTTGCCCGTCGGCGAAGGCGATCCCGCCAAACACAAACGTGTAGCCTCGCCCCGCCCCGGCCACGCCGACCTCGCCGGAGCCCTGAAGTACAACTTCCCCGAAGCCCGCTACGTGCTCGAACGCGCCTCCGCCCGCGAATCCGCCGCCCGCGTCGCCATCGGCGCCATCGCCAAACTTTTTCTGCAGGAACTCGGCATCGAAGTTCTCAGTCACGTGGTCGCCACCGGCAATGTGTCGTTCGCTGGTCAGGTTCCATGGGAACAGATTCGCGCGCTCCATTCCCGCGAAGAAGTCCTGCTCAACTGCGCCGACCCCGAAGCGGAGCAGCGCATGAAACAAGAAGTCGACAAAGTTCTCAAGACCGGCGACTCGCTCGGCGGAGTATTCGAGGTCGTCGCCCATCAGGTTCCACCCGGCCTCGGCACCTACGTCCAATGGGACGAACGCCTCGATGCCCTGCTCGCCGCCGCCGTCATGTCGCTGCAAGCAGTCAAAGCCGTCGAAATCGGATCGGGCGTCGCCGCCGCCTTCGCTCCTGGCTCCGCCGTGCACGACGAAATCGGCTACACCGCCAGTTCCGGTTTCACCGCCTTCTCCCGCACCCGCAACAACGCCGGAGGCATCGAAGGCGGAGTCTCCAACGGCCAGGAAATTCGCGTGCGGGGATACCTGAAACCAATTTCCACCCTGCGCCGCCCTCTGCAGTCTGTCGACTTTTCCACGCGCGAGCCGGTCAAAGCAGCCTACGAGCGTTCCGATGTCTGCGTCGTCCCCGCCGCCGGCGTCGCCGGAGAAGCCATGGTGGCGCTGACACTGGCTCGATGTGCTCTCGAAAAATTCGGCGGCGACTCCATGACCGAGACCTTGAGAAATTTCCAGGGCTATTGCCAGCAATTGAAAAACTACTGAATCAAGAATAATCGAATCGCGAATGATCTATCCCATCGTAAAATTCGGCAACCCAGTTCTCGAGAAGCCTTCCGAGAAAGTCACTGTCTTTGACGAAGCGCTGCAAAAATTAATCGCGGACATGTTCGAGTCCATGTACGTCGCCCACGGCGTCGGTCTGGCCGCCCCGCAAATCGGCATTGCCCGCCGGATCGCCGTAATCGACGTCACCTTCAAGGAAAATCCCGACGCCAAGCTCGTCCTCATCAATCCCGAAATCATTCACGCCGAAGGCCGCCACACCCAGAGCGAAGGCTGCCTCAGCATCCCCGACTTCCGCGAAAATGTGAGCCGTCCCAGCAAGGTCACCATCCGCGCCCAGGATATCCAGGGCAAGGTCTACGAAAAAACCGGAGAAGAGTTGCTCGCCCGCGCCTTCCTCCACGAAACCGACCACCTGAACGGCAAGCTCTACATCAGCCACATCAGCGCCCTGAAACGCGATCTGATGAAACGCAAAATTCGAAAAATGATGAAAGCCGGAGAGTGGTAGAAAATTGAGTGATTGAGAAATTTGGTAATTGAGCAATTGAATTTGAGAATCGAACTTGAATTGAGGATTGAGGTTCGTATCAGGCGACGCCTTCAGGCGTCGCATCACGTCATAATAGATACAATGCGCCTTTAGGCGCTGCCAGCACGATCTCGCACAAGGCTTTGCGAATCAGGTTTTCCAATTTCTCAATTACCAAATTTCTCAATTACTCAATGTCTCTCGATCTCATCTTCTGCGGCACCCCGCGCTTCGCCGTCCCGACACTCGAGAAGCTCGTCGCCACCGGCTTCCGCGTCCATCTCGTCGTCACCCAGCCCGACCGCCCCAAAGGACGCGGCCTCGAACTCTTCCAATCGCCCGTCAAACAGTCAGCCCTAAGACTGAATCTCCCCATCACCCAGCCCGACCGCATCAAGACCAACGAAGAATTCCGCGCCCAACTCACCGCCGTCAAGCCCGACGCCATCATCGTCGTCGGCTACGGCCGCATCATCCCGCAGTGGATGCTCGATCTCCCTCGTTACGGCAACATCAACCTGCACGCCTCGCTGCTTCCGAAATATCGCGGTGCCGCCCCGATTCAATGGGCCATCGCCAACGGAGAAACCGTCACCGGCGTCACCACTATGCGCATCGACGCCGGCCTCGACACCGGCGACATCCTCGAGCAGCAGAAACTCGCAATCGCACCCGAAGACACGGCCGAGACGCTCGCGCCGCGCCTGGCCGCCATCGGCGCCGATCTCATGGTCGACACTCTGCGCGCCCTGCAATCTGGCGGCATTCATCCGCGCCCGCAAGACAACTCGCAAGCCACTCTCGCCCCCATCCTGAAAAAAGAAGACGGCCTCATCGACTTCTCCCGCTCCGCCCCCGAAATCTACAACCGCATCCGCGCCTTCCAACCCTGGCCCGGAGCCTCCACAAAGTTCCGCGGCAAGAATCTGCAGATAATCCGAGCACGCCCGCTGAGCGACGCAGTCCCGCCGGCCGAGTTGCGCGTCATTTCCGATCGCCTCATAGTCGGCTGCGCCCACAACACCTCGCTCGAATTGTTGGATATCCAACTCGAAGGAAAAAAGCGAACCACCGCGCCAGACTTCGTCCGCGGCTATCGCCCAAAGCCCGGCGAGAACCTGGGCCCGCCCTTCTGATTTGTTTCGCACAGAACGCAGCTGCATTTCGGAACGATGCGAATGGTTTTGGGAAGGGCACGGCTTCAGCCGTGCCGTAAAACCGTCCAAAAGATCAGGGCTGAAAGCCCCTGAGGCAATCACTTTGCCGCGATGCCTAAATCGCCGACCTTGGCCGCTTCCCCTTCTTTCGCGCCGATCGCTTGGGCTGCGATCATGGCGTCGATGACTTCATTCCGTCGCTGCACCGCACGATCCGGGTGCGCGAGCGGCGAGAAGCGGGCTGGCGCTCCGATCAAACCGGCTAGCAGAGCCGCCTCTCCCACCTGAAGTTGACTCGGCTCCTTTCGGAAAAAGTGTTGTGAGGCGGCTTCAACGCCAACCTGTCCATCTCCAAACCAAGCTCGGTTCGCGAAGACCGTAAACAGCTCCTGCCGGGAAAAATGCCGCTCCAATTGCACTGCCGTCCGCAGCTCCGCGACTTCTCGGTTCAATGCCCTGGCGGGTACGCAAAACATGCTGCGGGAAATCTGGAGCGAAATCGTGCTTCTGTGCGGACTGCTCTGATCTCTGAACCCACGATACATCTCACCAAGCGCTCCGGCATCCTTCTCGTTGGCTTCGACAGAGCTCAAGGCGGCTCGTAGGTTTTGCCCGATCGATTCGTATGGGATGGCGACGGACGCATCGGCCAGGCACGGGTCGGAGACATGCCTCGCCTTAGCAGGCGCAAACTGCGCTAGCGCCTTCATGTCGGGGAGATCGTGGGCATAGAAAAAAATCCCGCCAAGCCCGGCGCAAGCTACAACAAGAACGACGCCAATCCCGATCACGATGACTCTCGCTAACAATCGCATAACCAGACCGCTACGCGGTAATCCCGACTCGCTACTTCCTACCCTCGCTCGAAAGCGTGCTTCTTCTCCAGCTCCCGCACCGACTGCAGCCGCGCGCTCTCGAATCGCTCCCTCTGGCTCATCAGGGCCGGAGTTGCCTCAGCCCACTCGCCGTCAATCCCCAGCAAGCCTTGCGCCGCCAGCTTCGCAGCGATCTCCAACAAATGGGCTGGCGGCGTCTGCAAATACTGCGCTTCGGTCGGATCACCAATCCAGACTCGAATCGCAGGGGGCGACCCGGGCGCTGGCTGTTCTCCCAGCGTCGTCTCCCAATAAACTTTCCTCTCCACAAACTCCGTCATCGCTTCATCGGTCGCCTTGCCAAACACCCACTGCTGCCGCTTGAAATCATAGTGCCGGCTGGAGAACGGCACGGGCAACAATTTCCCCGACTTCACGAACTCAATCTGCCGCCGGTCGACTTCTTTTCGTAGAGCATTGATTACCGGAGCTTCCGCATCCTTCGGCTCCATCGAAGGCAGCACTTCGCGCACGGTTTGCGACAGGTTCACCGCCACCGGCGCGTGCAGACCTTCGGAACCTTCAAGCCGAATGTCCCCATGCAGCACATAAAAGTCCGCGCCCGAAGTCGACTGGTGAAACGGCCACTCCAGCCGAATGGTCAGCGGCAGCCCTTTCAGTGTGACCCAGATTTTTCGGCCCGCAGCTGCTCCCGCTTCGTCCCTGGTCACGCGATTCTCCTGCAACTTCGTCATAAGCCACTATCCTTAATTCCTTCCCCGCGATTCCTCTGCGTCCTGGTGAAGATCTCTTGCATCTTACCGGATCAGCCCTACTTCCCATCCAGCGTCGATCGCACTTTCAGCGCCAGGTCGTTTTTGCCAAAGGGCTTCTGCAGCAGCTTCACGCCGGGCTCCAGCACTTTGTGCTGCACCACCATATCGTCGGTGTAACCGGTCATGTAGACGATCTTCGTTTGCGGACGCTTGCTCAGAATGCTCTCCGCCAACTGGCGCCCGCTCATTCCCGGCATGATCACGTCGGTCAGCAGGAGATCGATGGGGCCTGTGAACGTATCTGACACCTGAACCGCCTGCTCGGCACTCGCTGCCTCCAGCACCGTGTAGCCATATCCCGCTAGAAAAATGCGCGCCAGCTCGCGCAGATCCGGTTCATCCTCCGCGATCAGAATCGTCTCCGTGCCACCGGCCACGCTCCCGCCCAAAATCGCCTTCTGCTGGCGGCGCGTGCTGCCCTCGGCCACCGGCAAATAAATGCGGAACGCGGTGCCTCGCCCGGCTTCACTCTCCACCTGAATACTGCCACCACTCTGCTTCACGATTCCGTAAACCGTCGACAATCCAAGCCCGGTCCCCTTGCCCATCGGCTTGGTCGTAAAGAACGGCTCGAAGACGTGGGACAGCGTAGTCGCATCCATCCCATGCCCCGAATCCGTCACCTTCAGCATGACGTACCGCCCCGGGGCAAGATCCAGCGATCGGGCCAGCTCCGCGCCGGCCTCCACATTAGAGGTCTCCATCATAAGTTTGCCGCCGTGCGGCATCGCGTCCCGCGCATTCACCGCCAGGTTCATCAGCACTTGCTCCACCTGACCGGGATCCGCCTTCACCGACACCAGCGACGGATGCAGGCTCGCGACCAGCTCAATGTCCTCGCCAATCACGCGCGCCAGCATTTTCTGGACGTCGGCCACCGCCTCGTTCAGATCCAGAACTTTGGGTAGCAGCACCTGCTTCCGGCTGAAGGCCAGCAGTTGCTGGGTAAGCGATGCCGCCCGGTCCGCCGCCCGGCGAATCTGCTCCAACCCGTTGCGCGCGCGCTCCTCACTGCCCACCGCGGCCAGCAGCAACTCGCCGTGCCCCATAATGATGCTCAAAATATTGTTGAAGTCATGCGCCACGCCCCCCGCCAGCCGGCCAATCGCTTCCATCTGCTGCGCGTTCCGCAGCTGTTCTTCCAGATGCACACGTTCGGTAACATCGCGCGAGATTCCCCATGTCCGCACCCAATACCCGGCGACCACCAGCCCGGCCATGGTGTTGCGAAAAATCCTTCTCACTCCCTGGGCGTCTATCTCGCGCGACTCCTGATCCGTCGTTCGGTACCCAGCGCGAATAAAGTCCTCCATAAATTGCCGCGTCACCGGATCGTTGAGCACCAGGAATTCCGCAAGCGGCTTCCCCTCCAGCTCCTTCGCCGACGCCCGGCCGTACATTTTCGCCATCGCGTCGTTGCACTCCGCCATATATCCGTTCTTCATTCCCATCGCCAGCTGTTCCGGGATGGGCAGATTCGCGGGAACCGGGGGGTCATACTCCATGCGGAAAATTCCCTCCGAGCTTTGCTCGACAAAAGTCCGGTAACGCTCCTCGCTCTCGCGCAGCGCGTCTTCGGCCCGTTTCCGCTCGGTGACGTCAATCAGCATGCCGCGCGTCAGTCGTTTCCCGGTCTGCGGGTCGAGGACGATCACCGCCTCGTCGCGCAGCCACACTTCGCGCCCGTCCTGCCTCCGCATGCGATATTCCACCTGGAACGGACGCCCCTCCTCCCAACTGTCCTCCAGCAGCGCAATCGGATAATCCTCCGGATTCAGGTGATCCCACCAGAACAGCGGATCCTTCATGCAATCCTCGGGACGATAGCCGAGAATCGTGCCCACCTGCGGGCTCAGATAAAGAAAGCGGCCGTGCACTCCCGCCTCGGCTACATAAGAAATCGCGGGCACGTATTCCACCAGTTGGCGGTACTTGGCCTCGGTTTCGCGCAGCGCCGCCGTCGCCCGTTTTCCTTCTTCCTGCGAACGAATCGCGGTGATGCCAAAGGCCAGGTTGTTGGCCATCTCGGTGAGCAGGTCGACCTCCGAGCTCTCGAACGCTCCCACCTGCTCGGAATAAATGGCCAGCACCCCGAACGGCGAATTCGCAACCCGCAGCGGCAACGCGATCACCGCCGCATATCCTTGCCGCAGCGCGGCTTCACGCCAGGGCGCAAACGTGGGATCGTTCGCCGTATCGGCGATCACGCAAATCCGGTTTTCGCGGATCGCCGTACCCGCCGGACCGCGGCCCGCCGGAGCGTCCGACCATGACAGCGTGATCTGTTCCAGGTATCCGCTGCCATGGCCCGCATGCGCCATCGGCCGTACCGTTTTTTCTGCGTCCTGCTCCGCGTAAGCGATGCCCGCCATCCGGTAGCCGCCCCCGCTCACGATGATGTCGCACACCTGTTGCAGCAGCTCCTGCTCGCTGCCCGCCTGCGCCAGCGCCTGGTTGCAAGCACTCAGCGCATGCAGCGCACGGTTCAGCCGTCGCAGTTCCTTATTGATGGCGCTCTCACTGGCAGTCAGGGTATTCGCGGAATCGGAAGGGAGCGCGGAAAACGATTCGACCGGCGGATCAGCGAAGGATGTATCTGAGGAGGAAGAGGAAGCCGTTCCGGCTGCCACGGGCGGGTTCGACTGAGGATTCTCCTGCTTCATGGAAACAAGCCGGCATCGCCCCCGGCATTTTCATTCGGGCTTGCAGTAGTGTACAGGTTCCCCGCTCCACCTCCGTCTGAAAACGACGTACATCCGTCACAGAGCCTAGGTACTCTCCGGGTGCCCACCCTGAACCTTGTCATTCCGAGCCGCTCGCAGCCGCAAAGCGGCGAGAGCGAGCGAGGAATCTGCTTTGCTCACCCATCACCACGACGCGGTTGCCCCACCCTTCTCGCGTTTTCTGCGAGAGAGCCTGCCCTGAGCTTGTCGAAGGGGTGGGGATTTTGACTTCGCGGGCTCTAGAATTACTCGCGGCTGCAGAAAGGCTGCC
>Ga0206979_1136_pt1 | contig 10972 bp, 4 predicted proteins | sample Alteio_BWMinCont_19_FD_153463 | JGI IMG/M metagenome (GOLD analysis project Ga0206979, IMG submission 153463) | Enriched cells from forest soil in Barre Woods Harvard Forest LTER site, Petersham, Massachusetts, United States -... | ecosystem: Environmental > Terrestrial > Soil > Temperate forest >... | reverse complement strand
GGTAGATGTAAAACCTGAAGGAACACTCACCCATGAATAAGTACTGCCTCCAACTGCCGATGCACCGATAGGTAAAGATGCGCCGATACATATCGCAGTATTGGCGACAACGGATGCGGCAGGTAGGGCATTGATAGTAATTATTACTGAATTGGATTTTGAGCATCCAGTGGCAGTTATTGTTTCCGTAAGTGTATAAGTAGTATTTACTACCGGTGAGGCAGTTGGGTTGGAAATAAGAGAGGTAAAACCAGCAGGCGCGCTCACCCAGGAGTATGAATGGCCACCCGTACTTGAAGCCCCGAGTGAGATGGACGACCCTGTACATATTGCCGTATTTGCAATCACTGTAGCAGAGGGAAGAGGATTAACCGTAACAGTAACCGAATTGGATTTTATACAGCCATTTGAATTGATTTCGGTCAGCGTATAAATCGTGGTGATAATTGGAGATGCAGTTGGGTTTGATAATGTCGAAGCAAATCCCGCCGGGACACTTGCCCATGAATAGTTGCTTCCGCCAACTGCTCCTGCACCAATGGATATCGATGAACCTGTGCATATTGCAGTATTGGCGATAACTGATGCAGCTGGTGAGGCGTTGACTGTAATGGTAACAGAATTGGATTTTGAGCAACCGGTAGCAGCTATTGTTTCGGTTAAAGTATAATTCGTATTAATCAACGGTGTGGCAGAAGGATTTGAAGAAGTAGACGTAAACCCAGAAGGTGCGCTGGCCCATGCGTAAGTATGACCAACTGTGCTTGAAGCACCAATCGGGATCGAAGTTGCCGAACAGATTGTAGTATTTGCAATAACGGAAGCAGACGGCAAGGCGTTGACAGTGATTGTAACCGAATTTGATTTAACGCAGCCATTTGAATTTGTTTCTGTAAGTGTATAAGCCGTTGTTACATTTGGGGATACTGTTGGGCTTGAAGATATGGATGTAAAACCTGATGGCACACTCACCCAGGAATAAGTACTTCCACCAACTACTGATCCGCCTATAGGTAATGATGCGCCGATGCAGATTGCAGTATTTGCAATGACTGATGCAGCTGGTAAGGCGTTGACTGTAATGGTAACAGAATTGGATTTTGAGCAACCGGTAGCAGTTATTGTTTCGGTTAAAGTATAAGTCGTATTAACCAATGGTGTGGCAGAAGGATTTGAAGAAGTGGATGTAAACCCAGAAGGTGCACTGAGCCATGAGTAAGTGTGACCAATTGTACTTGAAGCACCAATCGGGATCGAAGTTCCCGAACAGATTGTAGTATTTGAAATGACCGTCGGAGAAGGAAGAGGATTAACTGTAATGGTCACTGAGTTTGATTTTAGGCACCCATTTGAATTGGTTTCAGTAATGGTATAAGTTGTCGTTGACGCGGGTGAAACACTTGGATTTGAGGACGTAGAAGCAAACCCCGCCGTGTTACTTGCCCAGGAATACGTGCTTCCACCAACTGCTGGTGCACCGATGGATATTGACGACCCTGTGCAGATCGCAGTATTGGAGATCACTGACGCGGCAGGTAAAGCGTTAACAATAATAACCGTTGAATTAGATTTTGTACAGCCCGTTCCTGTTATTGTTTCTGTTAAAGTATAGGTGGTATTAACCAAAGGCGTGGCGGAGGGATTTGAAGAAGTGGAAGTAAAACCAGCCGGAGCACTAACCCATGAATATGTATGACCGGCTGTACTTGAAGCCCCGATCGGGATCGAAGCTCCTGAACATATGGCAGTATTTGAAATCACCGAAGCAGCGGGTGAAGCATTGATTGTAACAATTACAGAATTAGATTTTGAACATCCGGTGGCAGTTATGGTTTCGGTAAGGGTATACGTGGTATTAACTGCAGGTGTGGCAGTCGGGTTTGAAGACGTGGATGCAAAACCTGCAGGAACACTTGCCCAGGAATAAGTATGCCCTCCTGTACTTGAGGCTCCAATGGAAATCGAAGTTCCTGAACATATTGTGGTATTTGAAATGACAGAAGCGGAAGGAAGCGGATTAACCGTTAAAGTTACAGAATTGGATTTCACACATCCATTGGAGCTGGTTTCAGCTAGTGTATAAGTAGTTGAAACCAATGGCGAGACTGTCGGATTGGAAGAAGTGGATGTAAATCCGGAAGGGCTGCTTGTCCATGAATATGTATGCCCACCAACTGCCGAAGAGCCAATCTGGGTACTTTGTCCGGAACAAATTGTTTTATTTGAGCCTGTGCTTGCCGTAGGTGCAGGATAAAGGGTTACGATAGCTGTATCATTAGTACCAACCTGATCATATGCATCTCCATCTACCGTAGCACTTAAGCTCTTGTTTGTGCTGGAATTGGCAACGACCTTGATGGTCAATACACCTGAATCTCCATAATTCATATTTGGAAGCGTCCATTTCCCTGTGGCATTACTATAAGTTCCCTTTGTTGCTGAATAGCTTACAAAAGTCCATCCGGTAGGAATAGTATCTTTTACTATTACTCCTGTTGCCACATTGGTAGAAGGCCCGTTGTCTTTCGTCGTAACGGTGACAGTTACCGTATCGCCGTAATTATAACAATTTGGGGCTGACTGTTTGACGCTCATATCAATATCAAAGAACAAGGAATTACAGGTAGTTCTCGTTCCGCAAGGTGTAAGCATGGCATTGAAGTACATTCTTAGACCATTTGTGTAATCAGTTCCTGTCCCGGCACCGAAATCATGCCCTCCCACAAAAAACATCATGCTCCCTGAACTTGTGGATGGTAATATTTTAGCAGCGGACGCTGAAAAATGATCATATCGATTAGATCCGCTTGCGGGTGTACCATTGTCGACAGTTATGTATCCATTGTTTTTAAAAACCGACGCAGGATTACTACCTGCCGGAGTCAGATACCATGTCTCTAAATAAGAACTGCCGACATTTGTCGCATCAAAAGAGCCAAGGAACTGATTATACGCAACATCAGGATTGGGATAAGACAACACAGTATTATTCTTATCGTTCGTTATACCTTCAGTGGTCTGGAAAAATCCTGGCGTACCTCCACTATTATTAAAATTTTCGTATGTTAACACACCTTCACACTGGGCGATGAAATTACCTCCATAACTAAGGAATTTTTGAATACTATCTAAGTTTGCCTGAACAGCAGTAGCATTATGCGGCTGGCTCGCAAGAGAATAACAACCTGTCATAAGGGTATGGCCCGATAACGTGTAATAATTAGTGGTTGGGGAATTGATAGCGGTAAAATATCCTGTATGAATCGAGGCATAACCACCATCGTTCAAAATCGCGACTGTGGGTGTTTGCGTGAGAATATAACGGCAGTCGGCCGTAACCGCTGAAGTCGTCCTGTAAATATTTAATTTTGTTTTAGTGATGCCGGTGTTGCTGGATGCAACTTTGCTGTTAAAAGTATTTATGATCGCCCTGATCCCTGTTGTATCCCTGGGATAAATGACCATTGGCCCTGCCCGTAAATTATGACTTGCCGTACTTCCCGAAGTCGGTAGGATTTGCTGCATGTTTGCTGTAAAATCTATTCCATCCTTGGATTTTCCAGCCTTAATAAACCAGTGGATACCTGTTTTATTATCAAGAATTGTGAATATGAGGCCATATGCATTGACATTGAAAAGATGATTGCCCCCCGATGTATAATAGTTTAGAGAATCCATTGGGATAACAAATGATCCCGCCGGGATTGTTTGCATGTTTGATTTTGGATTGGCAAGGTCATTTTGAGCTTCTACACGGCAGGTTATTAAAAAGATAATCAAAGACAAGCATAATATTTTCCCGCATGATTTTCGTAAGGATGAGACATTCTCAGACAATCCTTTGCAAGCCAGTTTGATTGATTTCCAGGCGGAAATTAATTTTATAAATATGGTGCCGTTTATTTTCAAATTAAAAAAATTAATGCATTACCACAACATTTCTAAGAAGATAGGCATGTCCTTCATCCGTTAGTTTGCCTTGTTGCAAATAAAAAAACCATCCATTATCTTAGCCCTCAAAAGCGCCTGGACGGTTGATTGCATTTTAATGATAAAACGGCTTGAGGACAGTCTAAAAAAAGACTGTCCCCATTCCGTCTGATCTTCAAATGTTTACGCTAAGCTGGTTAATTGTGATGAATGGCGGATGTTGCAGGTTTAGGATTTACGACCACAACCACACTACCACTACCACTAGTTGTTCCTACACAGCCAAACTTGTTGCTGATAGCTGTGACGGTATACGTAGTAGTAGCAGTCAGATTACCCGTACTTATCGTATAAGGACTTGAAGAAATTCCAGTTAAGGAGGTTGAATTGGTACCATCGCTATAGGTAAAATTCCATGGCCCTATTCCAGTAAATGCTACATTAAAGGTGGTTCCAAAATTATGACAGACACTGTCTATACCTGTGAGCGACGCGGTTGGCAAAGGCATTCTGTATACTGCAAGTTTTTGAGTATCTCCAGAGCAACCGTGTGCGTTAAGTTCAACCACTTTTATTGTATCGGTTCCGGGTGTCGCTGACCAGGTTACGGTGATACTGTCGGTATTGTTGCCAGCAGTAATGGTTCCATTAGGAACGATCCAGTGATAGGTAGATCCCGGCGTATACGAAACGAAATAAGCCGACCCTATCCTTCCGGAACATACCGTATCCGGACTTGTAGTACTTTGGGCGCGAAGTGTTGTTGTGCAAAATGCTGTACACAGCAATAGCGCAAGGATTAATAGATTTTTCAATTTCATGTGATTTGGTTTAAAAAGTTTGAAAAAAAATGATTATAATGTGTTAAAAAGATCCCCTGAAGAAAAGCCTCAACTGATAAGAAATAATATCTTCCTCTGCAAGGTGAAGTGATATCAATTTACTCCCTGATAATTTTATGATATTTGGGGCTGGGTGGCGTTTTGCTGTCTTCTTTCGCGGCATAGCAATCCCTCCGGGCAATCGCTTGCCACTCTGATAGTTTGTGGGTTTCATGGTGGTTTATAAAGTTTGAAAGTCCGTGTTAATCTTAATCCATCTCCTTCTTTATTTTGGACAAAGAGAATACAATATACCTGCACCCGGTAGAATTAAAAAGATGATTGGTTTGTGGTTAATATCACTACAAAAAGGTGGTCAGAAAAGAGTAAAATACGAAGGAACTTTATGCGAATGAATGTTCATTAGATTCTAATACCATATTCTGATTTCATCTTGTTCGTTTCGCTCTCCACTCTTGCGAAATTCTCTCCTTTCACTTCTTACCTTTTTCTTACCTTTACAGCCATTCAATGACCCAAACATAATATGCATTTAAAAAGTTATAAGGCTATGATTTTATTAACCCTTCTTCCCTTTTCTTCTCCTGGTCAAAAGATAAATTCGCTTCTCACGCCTTATGAAAATCATAAGACCAATTATACAGCCACATATGAAGAATGCAAAGACTGGTACGCAAAAGCAGATGCCGCTTTTGAGACAGTCAAAGTTTTAGATTATGGTCTTACAGACGGAGGACATCCATTACAATTGGCTGTTTATTCTGAAGACAAAGATTTTGATCCGGCCAGTCTGCGTCAAAAAAATAAAAGAATAATATTGATCATGAATGCCATTCATCCCGGTGAACCGGAAGGCGTGGATGCGAGCATGTTGTTGCTCCGTGATATGGCAACCCAAACAGAATGGCGTAAAATCCTGAACAACGTTGTCGTTTGTATCATACCTCAATACAATATTGAAGGCGCTATCAACCGGGGTACATCCAGCAGAGCTAATCAGGACGGACCAGAAAGTTACGGTTTCAGAGGTAATGGAGAAAACCTGGACCTGAACAGGGATTTTATTAAATGTGACAGTAGAAATACAAAGGCTTTTGAAACGCTTTTTCATGAGTGGCAACCTGATGTGTTTATAGACAATCATGTAAGCGATGGTGCCGACTATCAATACGTTTTGACTTATATAAGTAATACAGCAGGGGCTTTGCCACCTGAACTGGAAAATTTTCTAAATCAATCACTCACCCCATCTATTAATAAAAGAACCACATCAGAAGGTTTTGAAATGACACCATATGTAGATTGTCTGAAAGAAAGCCCGGATTCGGGAATCATGGGCTTTTCGGCAACACCAAGATATTCAATGGGGTACACAGGGTTATGGAATACACTCTCATATACCGTGGAGACCCATATGCTGAAACCTTTTGACCAGAGATTAAAGGCAACATATAGTTTTATGAAAGCCTGCATAAATGAAGTTCATGAAAACGCCGACAAAATTGGCCAGCTCCGGAAAGATGCGGACTTGTATAACTTGAACAAAAACGATTGGACAATACAATCGAAAATGGATACCGTAAAACATGACCTGATCGATTTTAAAGGATATGAAGCAGGGTACAAACCGAGCCTGCTCACAGGTGCACTCCGATTGTATTATGACAGGGAAAAACCATATGAAAAAAAAGTACCCTACTTCAGATATTTTAAACCGGTTTTGACCATTAAAAAACCTGATTATTACATTATTCCGCAAACCTATTTAAAAGCTGTTGAGTTGCTCAAATTGAACAGGATAGAAATGGGAACCTTAGAAAAAGATACTACGCTCAATGTAAATATCTATATGATCCATGATTTTGAAAATAGTCGCGGAAAAATGCCCAATAATGGGCACTATCTTCATCATGATTTAAAACTACATACGGAACAACAACAGATCAGTTATCATAAAGGAGATTACCTCATTAATACGAAGCAAACCGGAATTCCCTATATCATGGCAACGCTTGAACCCCAGGGAGAAGACTCTTATTTTGCATGGAATATGTTTGATGGAATTCTGCAGGAACGGGAGTATTTTTCAGACTATGTTTTTGAAGACATCGCTTATCAATTCATACAGGAACATCCGGATATCAAAAATGCATTTGAAGAAAAAAAGAAAACCGATCCGGCATTTGCTTCCAATCCCAAAGCGCAGATTGACTGGGTTTACCGTCAATCGCACTATTTTGAAAAATCGTTTATGAGATACCCGATCGGGAGGATCGAGAGCGAAGAATGAAGAGCGAAGAAAGAGAAAGGGAAAGAGGGGATAGAACAATGTGGAAGCCCTGAAAGCCCGCCCGGCCATGCCATTCGGACGGGGGCGCAATACATCAGCGAGGGGTGCAGCCCCTCGAACAGAAGAACAAAGTCCCGTTAACAATCCTAAAATCAGATTTATCCCTAATTTTACAGCCTCAAACATTCATCATGAAAAATAACAAGAAAACACTTGTCGCAATATGTTTCACTATGGCATCTTTCGGTACTCTCCACGCCCAATCAGGTAGTCTAAGTTATCCAAAACCCAGAAAGTCTGACATATCTGACAATTATTTTGGGACAAAAGTAGCAGACCCATATCGCTGGATGGAAAATGATACAACTGTAGAAGTAAATGATTGGGTGAAGGCCGAAAATGAAGTCACCCAGGATTATCTGGCTCAAATTCCTTATCGCAAAGCGATTCATGACCGGTTGACCGACATTTGGAATTACACCCGCTATTCAGTTCCTATCCATAAAGGAAATCATTTTTTCTATAGCAAAAATAATGGGCTTCAGAACCAGAGCGTCATGTACAAACAGGACAAAGCTAATGGGGAAGGTGAAGTATTCTTTGATCCAAATAAATTATCAACCGATGGGACTGTATCTCTTGGCGGAACCTATTTCAACAAAGACGGCACCAAGATGGGTTATACGATATCGCGTTCGGGTAGTGACTGGGAAGAAATATATGTATTGGATGTAAACACGGGTAAACGAACCAGTGATTCAATTCGCTGGGCTAAATTTACAGATGTGGCCTGGCAGGGTGATGGCTTCTATTACAGTCGGTTTGATGAACCTGCCAAAGGCTCGAATGGGCTTGTTGCTGAAAACATTAACCAGAAAATTTATTTCCACAAACTAGGCGATCCGCAAAGCAAAGATGTACTGATCTACAGCGATCCTTCAAGACCAAAAGTTGGTGTAGGCGCTTCCACAACTGAGGATGAACAATATTTGCTTATTTATGCCACTGAAGGCGCATCCAGCGGCAATGAAATATTCTATCGCAAAGCAGCCGACTTTAAAGGCGCTTTTACGAAACTTAATAAAGGGTTCAAAGACAATGTTTCCGTTGTTGACAATCTTGGAGATAACCTCATCGTTTTAACTGATAAGGGCGCTCCAAAATACAAACTCGTATTAGTCGACCTTAAACATCCTGAAGAGAGCCGCTGGCAAACCATTATTCCCGAAAAAGCAGAAGTATTACAAGGCGTAAGCCGTGCCGGCGGGAAGTTTTTTGCGCATTACATGAAAGACGCATCAGCATTGATTGAGCAATATTCTGACGCAGGGAAACTGGAAAGGGAAGTAACACTACCGGGCTATGGAAGTGTCGGGGGCTTTGATGGAAAAAAAGACGACAAAGAAATCTATTATAGCTACACTTCGTTTACCTATCCATCCACGATTTTCAAATATGATATTGCCACTGGCAAGTCAGAAATTTTCAGAAAACCGGAACTCAAATTCAACCCGGATGACTACGAAAGCAAGCAGGTGTTTTTTCCATCTAAAGACGGTACTAAAATCCCGATGTTTATCGTGTATAAAAAGGGAATTAAGTTAGACGGAAATAATCCGACCATGCTATACGCCTATGGTGGATTCAATATCAGTTTATTCCCTGATTTTTCAGTTTCGAGAATGATCCTGCTTGAAAAAGGAGGCATATATGCGCTTGCCATTTTACGTGGCGGCGGCGAATATGGAGAAGAATGGCATCAGGCAGGTATGCTAGAGAAAAAACAAAATGTATTCGATGATTTCCTGGGCGCAGAACAGTACCTTATTGATAATAAATACACAAGCAGCGCCAAACTGGCCATATCCGGTCGCTCAAATGGCGGATTGCTCATAGGGGCTTGTATGACACAACGCCCTGATCTATGTAAGGTGGCTTTCCCGGGCGTTGGCGTTTTGGATATGCTCCGCTATCATAAATTTACGATTGGTTATGCCTGGGCATCAGAATATGGATCCAGTGATCATGAAGATCAGTTTAAATACCTTTATAAATATTCTCCTTTGCATAATCTGAAAGAGATCAGTTATCCTGCAACAATGGTAACAACTGCAGACCATGACGACCGGGTTGTTCCTGCACATTCATTCAAGTTTGCAGCCACTCTCCAGGAAAAAGGGAAAGGTAGTAATCCTTACCTGATCCGTATAGATACCAAGGCAGGCCATGGAGGTGGAAAACCAACCGCCAAACAAATTGATGAATGGGCCGATATCTGGAGCTTTATGTTCTACAATATGGGCGTGGCCTATTAATAATATTCAAACCTATAAGGTTTTGAAAACCTTATAGGTTTATTTGAAAATTAATTAACTATCAATTTCTGCCTTCCGATCTGCCCGTTTGAAATCAGGTTCACAAAGTAGATTCCAGTTGGTATTCCCTCAAGGTCGAGATTAAAATTATTAGCTCCCTGTGCCAATCGTATATTATCAAGCGCTTTAACCACCTGCCCTAATTCGTTAACAATATTTATTTGGGCCTGAGAAGGCTGATTTAAAATTAAAGAAATCTGTGCCGCATTCTTTGTTGGGTTTGGGAATAGGCTGAAGCTGAGGTTTTCATTCTTTTCAGAAGTAAACCCGGCCAACCGCACATGATCAAAATCATTGAAAGTTACCCTTTTGTTATGCGGGTAGGGTGAATAAGAAATGGTGAGAATCGGGCTTTTCTTACCGGGGCAATAATATATATAGGAATCGCTAGAATCAGGGAACTCAATTGAACCTATACCCGGAGCATAAATTGAATCCGCCCCATAATTGATTACGTACAGCCGGAGCACACTGTCATATTGTGTATTCCTTATTTTCATAGAGCCGTATGCATCTGCTTTCACTATGTATGTCCCTACAGTATAGCCTGCAGCATTGCCAAATGGCGGTGCATTATAACTAGTACTATGGGTATAGCCATATCGGACAGGGAAGGTTAATTGGGTCAAAGGGTTTACATACTTTACAATATTTGAAGTCATTGAACCTGAATTATAAGTGGCGTTACCAAGTTCATCTGCCGCGGAATTTGTCATATCATAATATGTATATGAAACACCTGCCTGGAAAGAGATCTCACCTGCAACATTTGCTGCAGGGAAGGCCTTGGTGAATTGTGTCTTAGTGGGATCAACATAATTTATGAATGAAGAATCCTTTGCAGAATCCTGCATGAGCTTACTAAAGTCCCAGGTCTGGTTTATACCGGCAGGCCCTGGTATTATCCCCACAGTATCAGCGGTAAGTGTGATCTGTTTATCTCCGATTCCATAATTAATAATGGAAGTAAGCGTAGGTGATTGCGCATGCAGCACAATTACAAAAACCATGGATGTGATTAATAGTAATGTTTGTTTCATGATTATTAATTTTTTAACGAATGTAAACTATTCAAATAACTATGTATGGGTTACCCATGAATAAATAATATGGATTGTCACCCAAAATGTTCCATATATAAGGTTAAATAACAGTCATATAATAAATATATAACATTGAATTTAAACTGATTGTATAATTCCTGTATGGAGTGAAAATATCGGAAACTAATTAAGGATATCCTGACTAATTTGCGACCTTTGCAAAACCAATACTGAAAATATGTCAGATAAAAAGCACTTCTTCCTGAAACTCAACCCGCCAAGGGCCTCATTTACTTTGGATATGACTGAAGCTGAGCGGGCAATCATGATGCAACATGTTGCCTACTGGAAAACCTATGTTGATGATGGGACTGTCATCGTTTTAGGTCCGGTTGCCGATCCCAAAGGAGGGTATGGCATGGCAGTGGTAGCTGTTGATAGTGAGGAATATTTAAATGAACTTATAGCGAAAGACCCTGCCAACGGATTAAA
>Ga0206979_1135_pt1 | contig 11187 bp, 9 predicted proteins | sample Alteio_BWMinCont_19_FD_153463 | JGI IMG/M metagenome (GOLD analysis project Ga0206979, IMG submission 153463) | Enriched cells from forest soil in Barre Woods Harvard Forest LTER site, Petersham, Massachusetts, United States -... | ecosystem: Environmental > Terrestrial > Soil > Temperate forest >... | reverse complement strand
TTTGTATAAACTAAATAAGCTGATAAGATGAAAAACCCTGTTTTTTTGATATCTATTATGGTTTCGTTGTCTGTTCATTTTGCCAAGGCGCAGGATTTGAATAATAATTCCGAAGTCATTGCCGGTAATACTATCACGAAAGGGACAAAAATTATTGGGGGAAGTATTGAAGGTTCTGCTCAAATAAATAAAAACTATCAGTCGACAAGTCTTGGATTAAGTACCGGATACGGTCAATTTATAAGCAATAGAATCCTTATAAGTGGAGGAATCAGCATGTTTACCAGTCAAAGTGGTGAGATATCTGGAATCAGTGGAAGTACATATACACTTGGTGCCGCTGGTGGCCTTGACTATTATTTTTTAATTAGAGGCCGCTCTGCATATTCAATAGGAGGCGGACTTGGAATTTATAGATCAAATTCATTTTTTGACAAAGAAGAGCAATCCAACGGCACTTTTTTAAACGGTGAACTAAGCCTGAAATATAATTACTTTATCACCTCTTACCTGGCATTCAATTGTGGTATCTATTATTCGAAACAATCGGATTTTAGCAAGGATTATAATATAGGTGGCAACAATTCAAATACTTATAATGATCAGGGAGTTAGTTTAGGAACTGGGTTTTCCTGGTTTATTCCGAGTACTAAACCCCAGGAAATACTCAACCAGCCTTATGCTTCAAACACGATAACAAAGGGGACAAAAGTTATTGATGGGGGCATTGGCGCTGATGCAGAAATGGGTAATGGTAATAATTCGCTTACTTTAGAATTGAGTCCTTCCTATGGACAGTTTATTACAAACCGCCTTCTTCTAAGTGGCGGGATTAGTTTGACTACAGGTCTTTCATGGTCAGCACCGATGTCTGGAATAAATATTGGTGCCGGTTATGGTGTCAATGCTGGATTAGGGTATTATTTTTATGTTAAAAATAGAACAGCCTGGGCATTATCAACAAATATAGGATTTGGAAGGAATAACATGGAATTCAGTGGTGACCAATACAATATCACTTCAGTTTACGGAGGACTAAGCCTTTCATACTACTATTTTTTAACACCTTTTGTTGCGTTAAATGCAACCCTGAATTACCAAAGGGATTATGATTTTGAGACTTATTCTGTTAATAATCCAACTTCATACAATTCTCAGGAGGGAAGGTTATTACCAAGCCTTGGCTTATCATGGTTCCTTACCAGTGCAAGCAAGTAGGGAATTCAATATCGTGTTTCCAAACCATCTGACTACTTTTGCAAAAAGTAAAATTCTTGCAAAGTGAAAAAAAATCTAAAGAGATAACATTAGTCCTTATTTTTGGACTAATTCTTATAGTTTATCTACTTTTCCCCTCCCACAACAACAGCGGCGATGCCTGGTCTTATGCCGCTGATGCCAGGTATGGACTTGAGTTATTTAGTCCGCATCATTTATTATATACTGTAACACTTTATATTTTAAAGATTTATACGGGTTGTAATCCACTATGGCTTGGGATGTGTATGAATTCCATTTTTGCCGTTTTTTCGTGTATCGTTCTGTTCTGTATTTTAAAAATCATCTCCAATAACCCGCTAAGGTCTTTGGTTTTAACCGCAATGGTTGCTTTCAGTTATGGGTTCTGGCGCTTCGCTACCGAGAATGAAAACTATATTGTCCCCATTTTCTTTTCACTATTAGGAAGCCTCTACTTTGTCAAATCGTATACAAAAGGCATCTATTCTTACTACTACTTAATAATAAGTGGTCTATTTGCCACCATTGGCTGCCTTTATCATCAAATCCATATATTCTGGTTTTTGGGATTGTTATTCGGATGGATATGGATTGGTGGAAGTTTCAGTTTGAAACGCGGACTTGTTTTCTCCGCAACTTTCATCATTGCGCCGATAGCTTACTTTTTGGTGATCGCATTTTATATGCATCAAAGCATTAATTTTTATAACGTCATTCATTTCGTTTTTCATGATTATTATATCGGTGATGCACGAGTTCATGTTGGATTTGATAATTTCATTTTAGGCTTTATCAGTTTTATAAGGACCTTTTTCCAGTTGCATGGTCAGATTGCTGTCATGGTCAGGAATCATTTGTATTGGGTCATCCCGGGCATTATTACAGGTATGTTATTACTCATCGGTATTGCTTTATTAATTAGACGCTTAAAAGGCAATAAATCCTCAATAAAATGGTCAAATCAGGACATCATTACCAAAACCCATATTCTTATTTTTGTACTTCAGCTCGCTTTTGCAGTGTATAGTTTTGGCAATGCAGAATTTATGGTGATGCTTCCCGCACTTTCCGCGATTATAGTTGTCAGAACCGAATGGATCCCTGTTAAATCACTTGCTATTTTTGTCATCGCTTTGTTTATCTGTAATTTCAGTTATGGCATTTATCCAAATTACCGAATGCATTTTAATGCGAATGAAAAAGTAGCCCAATATATGATTGACCACCCAAAAGACAGGTTCATTGTAGCGCAGCCGGATATTGTTTCAAACCAATATTATTACAAAGTAGGTCATTGGCCTAAAAATCTATGGCTTTCTTTGGCAACTTACGAGAATCGGGGTTTAATGCCTGTTTTGAAAGCACAGGTTGATAGTTTTCTTACCGCCGGAGGGGTTATATATACTGACTACACTGCGTTTCCGAGAATAATAAACAGGGCGACAATGATATATAACAATCAGGATTTTTTCAGGGATTATAATTTGAAAGATACCGTTGTGGTTTTTGAAACAGATGCGGGAAAGCATTGTATTATAAAAATGAGCCGTTAAAAGCAAGAAGGGTGCTTTTACAAACTTTTTGTAATTTTGGAATAGTAAATGAGGAGTTATGTTTAACCGCAGGAGAAGGTTTAGACAAATAATATTTTTTCTGAAAAGAAAAAGAAAGTTGGATAACACTCTAAACTCTATTGGTACAAATTTGGAAAAATTTGGGCATCAATTGGAGAGGTATGGAGAATTGCTTGAAGAATTTGCCCAAGGGCAAGAAAGACTTAAGAAAGAGCTTGACGAAACAATGATGCTCACAAGTCAAATTCAGGATATTCTTAAAAGTAGATATTCCATTAAATAGTCAGCTAATTTGGCTAGCTTATTATGATTTTAGGCATTTTCAATAGCTAAATCCTGATCTGGCCCCTTTAATAGTGCTGCAAACAGAAATGGCATCGAAAAAATGAAATAGGATATATCTATCCGGCTGCTCATAAATGCTGCTGAGCCTTCTGTAATAATCATATACACAAAGTAAGCAGCAACAGTCAAAAAAAGCATTAATCCGCTATAAAGGTAAATATTGAACCGATTCTTTATACTTAATCCCAATCCGAGACAAAGCAAAAGAACTATCGCAATTACATAGCCCGGCAGAAAATGTTGTTCCTGGAGTGTAAAAGGGTTGTATTTAACGAACAAGCTATAATCCCACAACGCAAAAGGCAGCAGAGTAAGTGCAAAGGTTATCGTCAATGCAGAACCGATAATCATAACTTCTTTCCATTTCCTTTCTTTCAGGAATAGTTTTGAATAGATGATAATAAGCGGCAAAATGGCTAAACCTCTTGTAGATAGCAACAAGCCACCAAAAATGCCCGCCCAAATGAGATTTTTGGTATTAAATGTCTTGATATTCAAAAGCCACCACACATAAAATAATATCAAGCAACTGTTTATGAGTATCGTGCTTCGCGTTGTTAATTCCCAAATGACAGATGCAGAGGCAAGAGATATAAAAACGACTGTAGCTTTTGAGCGGATGTCAACTTTTTGTCTGAAAATAAAAATCAGCATTAGAACAAGGCCCAAAAGGCTGAAATAACCGATTTGATGCATAAAGTAGAAGGGGAGGGCAAGCAAAAAATAGATTGGAAATGGCCCGGGTGCATTGCCCATGTGTGATTTGGCGAGGTAAGGATATTTCCCGGCAAAACAGCAATCCCAGAAAGAAGTAATGACAGACCATCTGTCCACATTCAGTTTTAAAGGATCGGTTGCGTAAATAAAATAAATATCTGACAGGCAGTATATTGCAATAATGATGTACAGGATTGTACCGGCATATTTCTTTGGCAGAATGACTTTGGTAATGAATGAGATGCTTACCAGAAGGATAGAATAAACGATCGTTAATACAAAAGGATGCGAGCTGAACCGAATGCCATATTTATAGGTAAATAAGGCATTGATAATGGCAATGATAATGACCGGCAGCCATACTATATGTTCCTTATGATTTTTCAACGTATGAAATTGTGTCTTAAGCAGGGTTTCTGCTTAGAAGGCTTCTTCAAATAGTTGGCAAATTATCGCATTTTGTTGATTGGGTGAAAAAGTATTTATCGTTTGGCCTTTTTTGCCAGAACACATTTGCTCCGATCTCAGAATAAAGGTAGTTTAAACTAAAGTTACGAAAATGTAAATTTTTTGTAAATGAAGGCTTAACCACCACCACAAATTTCTAAAAAATGGTCAAAAATGAAAACGCATATATAATTGAAAACAAATAGATTAACGATATTCATTAGAAAAATATGCCCAAAATGATCGTTTTTTCTTACCACAAATGGCTTAAAAATTTATTTTTTTTCTTACAAGGAAATCACAAACTTTGTTTATGGATTTTAAAAAATAGATTGGAAGAGAATATTTTAAAAACGTCATTAAATATACAAATTTTATGAAAACATCATGTGAGAGCGGACGACAAAACCGGAACGAAGAACATGCCGCAGGCAAAACCCTAAAAAGGTTTAATAGAGTTCCAAAAATAATGATGATAGCGCTTATGTTGGCGCTAGGACAAACTGTAAATGCCCAGATTACTTGGCTTGATTATGGATCGGGTGTTTATGGTACTCATACTATTGACTACTCGAACAGCCCATGGTATCTTAATCAAGTGCGCGGATATGTTACAAGTGCTTCCATTACTCCTACTTATTCTGCGAGCGCGAATTATTATTCTGGAACAATTACTATGGATCATCTTTCGACATCATTTAGTAGCGGTGAGATTATTATGATCGTGCAAATGGATAAGGCACTGGCAAATACACGAAATTATGACTTGGCAAAGATTAGCGGAACTGCATTTAGTGGTGGTGGTAGTATTGAAACAATAACGGTAACCCTTGCGCAGGAGAACATAACAGGCACTCCAACTTTACATGTGGATTATAGCTCAAGTCATATCCAGGTCATACAAATTGCGGAATATAGTGGTATAACAATTGGAACAGGGGGACTTCTTACCTGTTATCCTTGGGATGGCTATACAGGTGGTATAGCAGTCATGGATATATCAGGCACTTTATTGGCTGATGATGGTGTAATTGATGTAAGCGGTCTTGGGTATGCAGGAGCCTCTTTAGCGAACGGCGGAGCCAATGGCACTACTTCCGGAGCATCTTTAAACGGCGGTGTTGTAACAACTACGCAAAGCGCAAACGGAGCGGATGCTGCTGCAGGCACTGATATCGGGTCTTATGGATATCCCGGGAGCAACCTTTCTGCAAGCGGGGGCTGTAGCGTTACAAGTCACAACGGTGGCAGCGGAGGCAACGGAGCTTCGTTCACCGATGGTGGCGCAGGATCTTCATCAAATTCACCGCCAGCGAATTATGGAATTGTGCCAGCGCCGGCGTATGCTTATATCAATATCGGAGGTGGCGGCAGTTCCGGGAACGGTGGTAGGGGTAGTTGCAGCGGCGGCGGCGGCGGCGGTGGTGGTGGGAGTTATTATTTTAGTGGAGACGGGCAATCCAGTCACGACCCAACTGGAGGTGGCTCGGGTAATACTGCCACTGCAGGTGCGGGTGGCACTAGCGGCGGCGGCGGAACAGGCGGCGGATTTATATATGTTCGAGCTGAAATTTTCAGCGCGGACCCAGGTTCTCCTGGCACTGTTTTGAAAGCCAATGGGAATGCAGGAACTAATGGCTACGATGCTACAGGCGCCCCTGGCGATGGAGGTCCCGGGGGCAATGGAGGAGATGGCTTTTGCGATGGAACGACACAAATATGGGCTGCCGCAGGCGGTGGCGGTGGCGGGTTTGGTGGTGACGGTGGTGACGGTGGTGACGGTGGCGATGGTGGCGCCCCTGGCGGAATTTTGCTTATATATAGTTCTGGGTCAGCTCCATCTTTGACCTATGAATTAAAATATGGCCATCAAGGCTATGGAGGGGCAGGAAAACCGGCTGGAAACAATGGAGCAGATGGTAATTCAGGAGCCAGCGTGGACCTAAGTTGTGTCAATCCTCCATGTGATTTTGTTTACGAAAATAGTGGCACTCGGACAATTATTAATAAATGCGCTTGTGAGGATGCTTTAACTGTTTTGACTTCGATGACAAGTTGCACAGGGGGATCATCTCCATATTTTGTGCAAAGCGGTAGCCCTGATTATTGCACATATACCGACGGGGGAGGCCTCAAAAGCCATCTTTTATCCACTTCCACAAGTTCATCGACAGCGTCAGGATACACAACCGATGAGCAATATTGGTGCCCGATGTATAGTTGTCCTTTTTTCTCAACCCAATGTAGTACTCCGGCTACTGGAAATATTCTCGCAGGAAGCGATGACGACATTGGCTGGGGAAGTTCAATGACCACACCAGAATATCAGGACGGTTATTACCAGAATACCACAAGCGACCCTTTTGTACTATATAACAGTGCGAGCCCGTTGGATAATACTAATGAGTATTGTGAAGCATATTGTCATCACAATGGTAAGAGTGGCGCTGGATGGGATGGTACAACAGCGCCACCTACCGGGGGCGGTTATGCCTATACCCTAGATGTGCTTCTTACTGGCGGCGGCGACCTTAGTGGCGGCGGTGGCGGCGGCGGTGGTGGCGGAATTGGTGGTAGCTATTGGGATCCGGAATCACCTCAGTCTACTGGGAAAACAAATCCTGTTATACCACCGCTTACGCTTAATCCCAACCCTACCCAGGATTTGTTAAACATTAACTATATAACGCTAGGAGATAAAGAGGATTATACATTGACCGTTGTTGACATGAAAGGCCAGGTATTAAAGAACCTGCAATTCTCTGCAACACAAGGCAATAATACCTATACCCTAAACACTGCTGCGCTTGCTTCAGGAACCTATACCCTTCAGCTTCTATCCGCAGGGCAGATACAAAAAGCAACGTTTGTGAAACAATGACTTTTGTGAAGGCTAGTTCAAAACAATTTGATAAAGAACTGCCCAGATAAACGGGCAGTTCTTTATATTTGAAATACTAAAGCTTCATAAAATGAAACGGTTCTTCATTATCATATTTTTGTTATTGGTTTTTATGGGTTTTGATAAACATGTTAATGCCCAGAACCTGGTACTAAATCCATCTTTTGAGATGCATACGTGCCCTACTGATGGATCTATGAAAGATTGCATGTACTGGACTTTTAATGATAGCCTATTTGATGTAGGAGGTGTTTCGTATTGTAGCAGAGACTGTCCATATAAATATTCTTCAGCAATACCTCCTTTTAATTATTATTTAGGATATCAGTACCCCCATACTGGAAATAATATGATTGGCTTGTTCAATAATTATTATCTTGACACAACTGATTTTCATGAGGCTTTGGATTTTCTAGCTTTTCATGATTATCGCGAATTCATTAATGGGAAATTGGGAACCGTCTTAACAAAAGGAGCATTATATCATATCGGTTGTTATGTAAACCTTGCCGACTCATCAAATCTGGCAACCGATAATTTCGGGATTTATCTTTCAGGTCGTCTACATCATATCAATAACAATGGGGAAATGGTTTCAGAGGATAGCTTTGTTATAATACCGCAAATATTAAATCCTCAAGGAAAACTCATCTCCGATACGCTAACCTGGACACTCGTAGATGGTATCTATAAGGCTAATGGAACTGAAAAATATCTATATATAGGGTCATTTAAAGATGATCAGCACTCGGTATGCAGCCGAGATATTACCAAGTATCATTATTCTGGATATGCCAATTTTTATTTTGTTGACGATGTTTTCGTTGAACGTGTCAATTTGCCTGTATTGGCTCCTAACCGTGACACTGTTCTTTGCCCGGGTTCTACTATAACCCTTCATACCTCGGCAGGTTATAATTTTAGACCGCAATGGCAGGATGGTAGCAAAAGAGATAGTTTTGTAGTATCTGCTCCGGGAATTTATTGGGTACAATTTGATACACTTGGTTATACTATCAGGGACAGTATTAGCGTTGGCTATTTTCAAATAATGTCAGGGTTACCCAAAAAGCTTGTTGTTTGCGGATTCCCATATGTTTTATCTGCAACTAGGGATACCAATCTAACCTATTACTGGCCAAACGGTTCAACAGGTTTTCAATATACAGTATCAAAAACAGGATGGGTTTATTATAATTTGAAATCTGGAAAGTGCTTCATAAAAGATAGTATTTTATTGGCAGATGAAAAAAAATATAAACTTATTCTCCCTGCAGATACTTCCTTTTGCACCAATGATACTTTAGTTATTAACCTAACTGATATTGGCAACAATATAGCTTGGCAGGATAGCAGCTCAGCAAAAATATATCCTATTACAACTCCAGGAGATTATAAGCTGTTTATAATAACAAGTTGTGGTAATATCGAAAATGATATGAAAGTCTTTGTGGGTAATTGCCCCTGCAATTTATGGATACCCAATGCCTTTACCCCGGATAGCAATAGACTTAATGATCTTTTCAAATGCTGGAATGCCTGCCATTTAGATCAATACGAAATGCAAATATATAATAGAATAGGCCTAAGGGTTTTCCAAACAGATAATATTGAGAATGGATGGGATGGTAAGTATAATGGAACGGTGTGTCAGGAAGGGATTTATATTTATTATATCCGCTATCAAATGGCGGGTCAAGCGCCTCAAACCAAAATAGGTAACCTCGTACTTATGGGGCATTGAATTAACTTAATTTCAATCTCTCAAGCCGGGCAATTCAGAAAATTGATCCCACCAAGTTTCAAATTTCAAATTTCTTTCTTACCTTTGCGGGCTAAAACAAAATTTTATACTCATTCCGGATGATCAAAGTAACGATTAAAGAAAACGAACCCATTGACAAAGCCTTGAAACGCTTTAAGAAAAAACTTGAAAAAGCAGGCGTTATAAAGGAATACAGAAACCGTCAGTTTTTTGTCAAGGATTCCGTTACCAAACGCACGGCGATAGGCAAGGCCATTTATCGTCAGCACTTCATAGAAGACCAGGAAGCTTAAGCTTTCCTCCATTCAAGCAGTTTTTCTTGCGTCATTTTACGGCGCACTTATCTGTTGGCAAGCAAAATTTTGTTATATTTGCTTGGTGTTAATAGCCTTTATTCCCGGTAATGAACCATATTGACGCTTTTGCGGCATATTTAAAAAATGAAAGAAGGTATTCTCCTAATACCTTGGCAGCTTATCAATCAGATGTATCACAGTTTTTTGGATTTTTGAACGACAAGTACCATGTGGAAAGTTTTGATCTTGTATCCCCACAAATGGTGAAGTCGTGGATATATAACGGCATTGAAGAAAAATTAAATCCGCGCTCTATAAACCGAAAACTCACTGCGATTAATACTTATTATAAATATCTGCTCCGTACCGGTTCCATTGAAAAGAACCCATTATCAACCATTTCCGGCATAAAAACTTCTAAGCGGTTGTACGAATGGGTGGAAGAAAAGGATATGAATACTTTGCTTGATTTTACGGCATTTGAGCCCGGTTTTTCAGGCCAACGGGATAAGTTGATGGTTGAGTTACTGTATGATACAGGCATCAGGCGTGCAGAACTGATCGGTCTCAAAAGGCAGGATGTAGATCTCAAAGCAAAGACCATCAAAGTGCTTGGTAAACGAAATAAAGAGCGCATAATACCCATACCGACGACTCTTGTACATGCAATAGAAGCCTATCTTGCTTTAAGAGCAGCAGAAGGGTTTGATGGCCAGGGATTTTTGTTGTTGACAGATGCAGGTGAGCAATTGTACCCTATGTTTGTACAGCGCTGTGTCAAAAGCCTCGTTGGAGCGGTGAGTAATATTTCTAAAACGAGCCCTCACGTACTCAGGCACAGCTATGCCACACATTTATTGAACAAAGGCGCTGATATAAACGCTATCAAAGAACTCCTTGGTCATGCCAGCCTTGCAGCAACCCAGGTTTATACGCACAATTCTATCGAAAGACTTAAAACCATTTACAAACAGGCACATCCCAAAAGCTAAATAAACAAACAATGAACATACGTGTAGAGCACAATGGTGCAGAGGTAACAGAATTATTTGAAGAGCAAATCCAGACAAAAGTCGGCAAGCTTGAACATCACTATAATACCATCATTGATGCCATAGTTTTCCTCCATGAAGAACGAAAAGAGAAACAAGTTGAACTAAAAATCATGGTCAAGGATGAAACCTTGTTTGTAAAGGAGAGTAGCGATACATTTCTTAATGCATTGGAAGCCAGTGTTAAATCAATGGATATCCGTTTAAAAAAGTACAAAGAGCAGGCGCTAAAAAATATTTAGCATTTTTTGGCACGCAAATCATAAAAAAAGTTTTAAATTTGCAGTCCTTTTCGAAGGAATAGTACGCTCTTTACATACTGAAACGATAAAATTAATTACGCCGATGTAGCTCAGCTGGCCAGAGCTGCTGATTTGTAATCAGCGGGTCGGCGGTTCGAATCCGTCCATCGGCTCTCTTTTTTGGGCAAAAGGGGAGATACCAGAGTGGCCAAATGGGACGGACTGTAAATCCGTTAGCGGAAGCTTACGAAGGTTCGAATCCTTCTCTCCCCACTTGGTGCTAAGTTAACAGTCATCAGGCATCAGTCAACAGTACTGATGGTTTGCTAAAGAGAAAATACTTCAGGCAAAGAGTCATTACTAATGGCTGTTGACTGAAATATGTTGACTTGAAATAAGCGGGAGTAGCTCAGTTGGTAGAGCATCAGCCTTCCAAGCTGAGGGTCGCGAGTCCGAGTCTCGTCTCCCGCTCTGTATCAGTGAGCAGTCAACAGTAAGCAGTCAACAGTAATGACTCCTTGCTTTGGTTTTTGGCTTTTGATCATAGCTTCAGCAGCCTATCAGTACTGATAACCGCTGACTGATGACTGTAAACTGAAAAAAAGCCG
>Ga0206979_1131_pt1 | contig 11267 bp, 11 predicted proteins | sample Alteio_BWMinCont_19_FD_153463 | JGI IMG/M metagenome (GOLD analysis project Ga0206979, IMG submission 153463) | Enriched cells from forest soil in Barre Woods Harvard Forest LTER site, Petersham, Massachusetts, United States -... | ecosystem: Environmental > Terrestrial > Soil > Temperate forest >... | reverse complement strand
AAAGACCTGTAACTGAAAATGGAATGGGTACCTGGGTTGATGATGGGAGTATCAAAACGGATATCAGCCTGGCGATGCATAAAACGGCCCCTGCCGGTACCATAATTAAACTTACAAATCCGATGAACGGTCGTGCTAAATATGTTAAAGTAGTTGGTAATCTACCCGATACAGATGATAACAAATCTATTATTGTAAAAATCAGTAAAAATACTGCTGACGAACTGGGAATCATAGATAAAGACTTCCGCGTAAAACTCGAATATTCTGTAAACGATATAACAAGCCATTAATGAAAAATGCCATCAAATGGTTTGCAGCAAACATGGCTTTTGTCGGGGCATTGCTCGTTTCTGTAGGTTTTTGCGTTGCCGGAAAAAGTCCGGCACTACAGAGCATAGGAGTTGTCATAATCTTTTTACATCCTTTTTTTAATGGTGGTATCAAAACAGGTCTAAGGAATCTGTATTTGAACCAGTATGCTTTGGCTATGGCAATATACTATGTTCTTATTCTGTTATCTGGCTTTCATGGCGGCAATTTGCATCTGTACAGTCAATTGGTTGTCATGCAACTACCACTGATTTTTATCCCTTTTGGTTTGTCTGGCTCAAACGCTTTAAAACCAGGCCAAAAGAATATCATTTTTGCAACACTGATCCTCGCGGTTGCCCTTACCGGGGTGGCTTCTTTTTTAAATTATATTATTAATTTCAAGGAAATACAGGAACAGATTACCCATTCCAAGCCGATTCCTATTATTAATATGGCTTCGTTCCATATATATTATAGTGTGTTGCTTGCCTTTTCTGCGGGAATACTGCAATGGTATATATTCTTTAATGACATTCAAAAAGCAATTTATAAAAGAATGGCATGGACTCTGCTTATTATTATAGTCATACTGTTGCATACCATTTCGGCCAGGACAGGGTTGTTTTGTTTTTATGCCGAAGCGGGTGTTTCTATTCTATGGCTGATCTTTAAAGCAAAGAAAATCGTTCTTGGTCTCGGTATAGCCATTGGCTTGGGAATCATGGCTTTTGCAGCCACCAAAATCATTCCTTCTGAAAAAAACAGGTTTGAAAATACACAACTTGACTTGCACAAATATGAATCGGGAGACAATATCAATCATTATTCTCTGTCAATGCGTTTTGAAGCATTAAAGGTGGGCTGGGCTGTATTTGAGAGAAATATGATCACTGGGGTTGGTCCAGCCAATGTTATCACCGCCATGGATGCACAATATACCCTTGAAAACTCAGAGCTCATTACAGTTAACCGTATCAAACCACATAATGAATTCCTTTATGCCCTGGTATCTATGGGCATCATTGGATTTGTTGCTTTATGCTTTATGATATTCCTTCCGGTTTTTAATGGCACAGTATTCAGGAATTATATCTTCCTGATGTTCATCGTGGTATGCATTGCTTCATTCCAGGTGGAATATTTGCTTGAAAGGCAGGTGGGGATAACTTTCTTTTGTTTGTTTTATATTTTGGTCGGAATGGACGATAAACAATTGAAAGGTAAACAGTTATGATCGCTATTTCCGGGTTCACTTTTGTCAGAAATGCGACAAAGTACTATTTCCCAATTAAGGAGTCTATTTTGTCAATTCTGCCTTTGGTAGATGAATTTATAATTGCTTTGGGTGAAAGCGACCCCGATGATTTTACCGAGCGGGAGATATTATCTATCAATTCTGATAAAATAAAGATTCACAAGCGGATATGGGATGAAAACCTGTTTAAAATGGGAGCCATTTATAGTTACGAGACAAATTTTGCGCTTTCGCAATGTACAGGAGACTGGTGCTTTTACCTGCAGGCAGATGAGGCGGTGCATGAAAAATATTTACCTGCTATAAAAGGCGCCTGTGAAAAATATCGAAGTGTACAAAATGTAGATGGTTTTCTATTTCAGTACAAACATTTTTGGGGTGACTATGACCATGTTGTAGATGGTTTTCACGGATGGTACAACAAGGAGATCCGAATCATCAGGAACAATGCTTGCATTCAATCTGTTGGAGATGCTCAGTCTTTCCGAAAAACAAACGGCGATAAACTTAATGTAATAGAGATACCTGCTTTTATATTTCACTATGGCTGGGTACGGCCTCCCAGGTTGATGCGAGGCAAAAAGAAAGAACAGGAATCTCAATATTGGGGCAAAGAAGCTGCCGAAGGATTTTTTAGAAATACACCTCTTGAATTTGACTATGGAGCACTTGGCAGAATACCGAAATTCAAAGACACCCACCCGGATGTATTGCAGGATTGGATTTCAAAACACGACTGGAAAGAAAATTTAAACCAAAGTAAAAAACAAACTCAACCCGACCGCTATATTTATAAGCACGAAAAAAGTAAATACAGAATCCTCACTTTCATTGAAAAAAATCTTTTTGGCGGAAAAAGGCTGTTTGGTTATCATAACTGGAATGTAATCGCGAAGGATAATCTTTTAAAATAATGGATACTGTTTCGAAAGAAAAAACGGTTGCTATAGTCGTACACGCGTGCGATAGATATCAACTTTTATATAAAGGATTTGAATTTTTCTTTAAAAAGCATTGGCCTGAAATTCATGGAATTAACTGTTACTTTTTAACGGAAACCATTGATTTTAAATCGGATATATTTATTAATATCAAGACGGATAAAGGCGAATGGAGTGATCGTCTTAAAAAAGGACTTATTGAAATTAAGGAAGAATTTGTAATGTATGTGCAGGAGGATATGTGGTTCAAAAAAGCCGTTAATACAAATGTATTGAAAGACATATTTGAATTTGCTTTTTCATTATCGGCCAAGCTAATTAAATTACATAGCTCTGAAGTGTATAGTCCCACTCCTACTTCCACGAATATTCTTGGTTTGACAATGAGTCTATTGAAGGTAATGATATACAAATTTACACTGATTTAATGCAAATAAAAGCCCGTCAATAAATTACGGGCTTAATCTCTATTTATCTTTTTTAGGAGGTGGGACAGCTAACAATCCTTTCAAATGGTGGTCAAATTCGGGTGCCGTCATTGCCATTGGTTTTTCCTTTTCAGCCTGTTCGCCAAAGTCTAAAGACAACTGTTCGCCAAAGTTTCTATATTTCCTGTTAAAAAGCTCTATAAATTCTTTCCATGAACGGGACACTGACATTAGGGTTGTTATAGCAACTAACTGATTTTTTAAATGCTCTCTACCCGCTTCAGGGGTTAGGGATTGATGGAATCTATAAATGTAGTTTCCTGATTTGCTTTTGGCGGTTTGTGATTTGATTTTCTCCATTACTCCCGGCGGCATTGTGGCATAGATAAACATATTCGTGTATGTACCTACAACACCCGGTCGTTTAAGAATTCCATGCTCCGTAAAAGGCCAATTCCGTAATCGGAATATCTCTTTGTAAAAAGCATCATGGAAAGTCTTTTGCCAGTTTAAAATTTCCTCAGAAACGTATAGCTTTAGAATCTGCTGGAGCGCATCTTTTTCTCTTTCGTATTGATATCCAGTAGCCTCATCCACTAAAGCCGTTATAGACACCTTTAAAAACCCTTTAACGAGTTTCTTAGATTGCTGTCCAATATGGATTTGATTTGGTTTTAGCAATCCCTTATCAAGTGCGACCGAAAAAAGATAGCTAACATCAGGAAGCAATTCTGCTTTATACCCTATACTTTCAGTACCGTTCAGGTCTGTAAAGATTACAGGTGCCGAATTCTCTATTATATCATTTGTTATCAGTGGTTTAATATTAGAGGCAGTTAGGAATATAGGGGTTTGGAATTCCTCGTCATATTTCCTACCACCTTTAGCCTTACCTGTTCTACCTAAAGCCTTTAGGAAGCCAATTCTGCTTAAAACTCGCTCTCCATTATCTAAATTATAGCACTCAATATTGAATTCTACAATATTAAGCTCTCCCTGATGGGTTGCTTTTGGTAATTTTACTTTAGTCATTGATTAAGTTTTTATACGTTAAACGGCCTTCTGAATTGCTTAAAACAAAATTGAACCTGTTGCAAGTTGTATCCTTTCGAGTGTTATATCTAAGAGCAAATTCATTGCAATAGCTTTGCAAATGTTTTGGGCTTGCATGATGATAAATTCCGTAGATACCCCGTTTTAACTGGCTCCAAAATCCTTCGATAGAATTGGTGTGAAATTCCCCTCTTACATATTCCCCTCTGCCGTGATTAACAACTTCATGATGAAAGGTTAAAGATAAGTCCTTATAAGCTCCAGCGGTATCGGTTATGATAGTTGTCCCTTCGATTAACCCTTGTCTGATAATTGGCTTTAAAGTCTTGCCATCATTTGCGGGTACAATTTTGGTTTGAACATTCCCTTCTCTTTCTAACATTCCAAAAACAATGGTTTTGTTTGCAATTCCTGTACCCTCTACCTTTTTATCATAATGCCTATTTTTGTTTTTACCAGCTACATAAGTTTCATCTATTTCGGTAGGGTTTCCCATTACTTCCTTAAATTCAGGGTGTTCAAAAGCATAACGTAGCCTGTGAAGCATAAACCATGCTGATTTTTGCGTAACTGTAATATCTTTAGCTAATTGATGCGAACTGATGCCTTTTTTATGTGAACTAAAAACAAACAATGCCATGAACCATTTTTGCAAAGGGATTTTAGTGTCTTCAAATATGGTTCCAACCTTCACATTGAAATATTTACCAGTATTTTTGCATTTGTATTTATTGCCAGCGCATTTGTAAATCTTTGAGGTCTCGTCAAAAGGCGAAACCACATTGCCAGCCCAACGCAAGTTTTCCAAATGGTCAATGCAACTTTGTTCGTCAGGGAAGGCTTTTAACAGGTCGAAAATGCTTGAAAATGTAGGTATCATTTGCTTGTTTCTAATTATGGTGTAAAGATATGCTCAATATTTTAAACTACCAAATTTTTTAAGTATTATTTTACACTTTGTAAACAATATTAAATTTAATCCCTTACTTTGTTCAAAAAGGTTCATAAGTTTTTTTGGATAAGTCCATAAAAAACATTAATGCAACGTATTTGGCTACATTTTTGTATGTGCTAATAGGAATTTAGGATAAAATCACAATCATGAACGACGACACCCTGTTTGGAGTAATTGAAATTGCCGAAAACGAGACGGAAACCTCTTTAAAAATTGACATGCCTGTTTGGATAAGAGAAGGCAAAGGCGAAGACAATAATCTTTACGCATTCCTGCCTTTTTTTGGCCTTACAACCTATGGCTCTACCCAAGAGGATTTGGATACAGCAATTGAGGAGGCATTGATTTGTTTTTTTAAAGCTGCGAAACAGTTCGGCGGTGGTATAGATAAAGAGTTAAAAGCTATTGGATGGGAGAAAAACACTACTCTTATAGCTTATACAACTCAACCTCAATCACGTTTCAGTGTTCACAACACAACGCCAATGTTTTCTGAAATGGCTAAAACTGGCGAAAGGATGGAATTGTGTGTTCAAATATGAAAGACGCTCCAAATATCGAACTCGAGGTTTTGATTGCTATCGTTTAAGGTAGTGATAAAATAGAAGGTTTTGTAACCGAAGGTGATACTACAATGTACGTCTTAAAAGGTAAAAAACCTCTTTATCAGAGAACACATATTGTTAGAAAAATTGATAACAATCATGTTGATTTAGAGTGCGCAACAGGAATATGCATTAATATGAAAGGGGACTGCCTTTCTAAGCTGACTGCACATTTAGAGCAAGAGCATAAATGGAAAGACGGCGGTTATTTCGGATAACACCATATCATTTCTCCTTTACTGTTACTATCCTTTCTTTTCCCTATCAGTGTAAATTTGTATATCATTACCCTATTGAATAATGAAACCTCAAAATATCAAATGTCTCACCAGATTTCGCTTTGGGACAGGAACTTCCTGATTTCGCAATTACCACAAAATGAACATCCCTGGCGGCATGAACGAAAAGGTTCAAAAAGATTGAAAGCTTTAGGAATTCCAATTTATCAGATAGATTTATTTGCTGAAAATGGGAAGCCCTCAATATATAAAAATGAAGACGAGAGCTACAGAAGCGAATACCAGACAATATCTCTTAATGGTATGCTGAACGACAATGTTGTTCCTTTCATTACAGAAATGATTGAATCTAACGATTTAGGTATCCGGGAATATGGCAAAAAACTCCTGAATAATTATGAAAACGGTGTGACCCATGATGGATTACCAAAACCCCGAAAGGTAGGATTGATTAAAAAAATATTTTCGTAGAAGCAAATTCAATAAAAGCGACATATTTAGTATCAATAAATCGATTTATTTGACTCTGAATCACCTTGATACCACTCCTACCCCAGATACTTTGCGACAATGGGCAATCTTCTTCCCAGCCCAAATGCTTTATCTGAAACACGTAGTACGGGTGGTGCCTGGAACCTTTTATATTCGGTCTGGTTCACCATTTTACAAATCCTGTAAACAAGTTCCTTATCAAATCCCATTCCGATCATTTCAATTGGTCCGCGCTGGTTTTCAATGTATTGAAATAAGATAGAATCAAGTACTTCATATGGCGGCAAAGTATCTGCATCTTTCTGGTCAGGCCGGAGTTCCGCAGACGGTGCTTTATTAATAATCGAATCAGGTATAGTGTTTCCCTGGACTCTATTGATATATGTAGACATTTGATAAACCTCTGTTTTATATACGTCTCCCAGCACTGATATGGCGCCAATTGCATCGCCGTACATGGTACTATATCCTACTGCAAATTCACTTTTATTTGATGTGTTTAAAACAATAAGGTTCAATTTATTTGATAGCGCCATCAGGATTGCCCCTCTGATTCTTGCCTGAATATTTTCTTCTGTAATATCTGGTTTTAAACCCTCAAACGAAGGCGCAAGGAGATTAGAATAGGCATCCATAGCAGGCATGATTGGAATAATCTGATGCTCCACTCCTATCTTATTAATCATTTCCAGAGAATCGGTTTTTGATCCTTCCGATGAATATGGTGAAGGCATTAAAACGGCCAATACATTTTCTTTTCCCAAAGCTTGTACAGACAAGGCCAGAACTACCGCAGAGTCTATTCCGCCCGACATTCCTAACACAGCTTTTTTAAATCCGAGCTTATTAAAATAACCTTTAATTCCCTCAATAAGTGCGTTATATATCAGTTCATATTTGTCAATCGGCTTATATGGTCCAAACCCATTTCCCTGCTTAGCCCCATCCAGGTCAAAATATTGAATATCTTCTTTAAAGGCCGGCATTTTATACATCTCCCCTCCCGGCAATACAATGGTAGAACAACCGTCGAAGATCAGTTCCGTTTGTGCTCCTGTGTGATTCACATAAAAAAAAGGAATCTGATAAGTTGCCGCGTTTCTTTGTAAAACCTTTGTTCTTCGATCATCATGTGTAAATGAAAAAGGTGACGCTGCAATATTCACAGCAAAATCCGGATTCTCTTTGATAAGCTGATCCATTGGATTTTCAAGGTAGAGCGGATCATCATCTATATTCCAAAGATCTTCGCAAATAGTGAGCGCTATTTTCTTGCCATTCAACTCTATACATTCAAAAGTCCGGTTGGGTTCAAAATACCGGTACTCGTCAAAGATGTCATAGTTAGGCAGCAATGTTTTATGGATGACCTTTTCTACGCCTCCATCTTTTAGAAAATAAGCAGAATTAAAAAGTCCTTTACCTTTAGGCGCTGTGTTTATGGCAGGAGCGCCGACAATGGCGGCAATTCCCTTACAGTGACCGGCAATTTCGGCAACTGCCTTTTCGCACAAAGCTATAAAATCTTTAAAATCAAGGAAATCACGGGCGGGATAACCGCAAATACATAATTCTGAAAAAATAACCAGGTCAGCCTTGTTTTCTTTAGCCTTTTGGATACTTTCGATGATCTTCGAACTGTTCTTTTCGAAATTACCTACATGGAAATCCAGTTGGGCGATCGCAATCTTCATGAAATGGTGTGTAATTAAGCCTCCTTAAAACAATACGCCAAAGTTAAGTGCGATGTTTTCAGCAGGAGTATTAAAGTTGCTGTTCACGTTAGGATCGGTACTTGTTCTGTTGCCGGCCTTGTTCCAGATATTTGTAAAACCATTGAACCATGTAATACCGAAAACAAGATTAGTTGTACCCCCCAAATTGTATTCAGCACCAATTCCTACTACAGAATAAAGCATTAAAAGGTTCACATTATTGGATATGTTCAGGTTATTGGCGTTTGTAACACCAGCCGTATCAATATCTGCTCTTGCACTTAGTTTTATGGAAGGCATAAACCCAAACTGAGCAAAATACTTCATGTATCCGACATCATTGGTCCTCATTTTTAAAGTAACGGGTATGTCCAGGTATTGCAAATGAAGGGTTCTGCCAATATAATAAGCGTTGTGCGCATTATTATAATAATCGAAGGATTCATCAAAACCAGTAACCCTGATTCCCGTTCCAATACCGTAATTATTATTAAAAAAGAAATCACCAACCAAGCCATAAGAAAAGCCAAGATGCGGATTAGGACTGCTAATCTTATTTACTGATGAATTGTCGACATTGGCATCAAGCCAGGTTACAGAGGGGCTAACCATCAATCCTCCTTTAAACTTAGTAGTCTTCCCCCTTGGTGGATTCGAGTATTGCGGATTTGTTGACGGAGATTGCGGAGGGGTTGATTGTGCAAATACCATCATATTTGAGAATATAAATAGCCCGATAGCGATAAGCTTTTTCATATTTTTGCGTTTTAAATTAAAGGGGGCAAGTTAATGATTCTACCTATCAACAAAAGAGTAATCGTTTATGTTTTACCGGTTCTTTTCCTGCTTGGATGCAAATCCAGTGACAGATGGAATCCGGATGTCAGCAAAATCAAAGTTGATGTCAAATTCATCAGGCTTGAAAAGGAGTTCTATAGTATTGACCCTGATCATTATGAGGAAGGCATCCAAAAAATGATTGTCGCTCATCATGATTTGGTTAAGTTCTTCATTACCAGGATGCATAATTTTGGTCGCTGGGGCATGCCCAGTACATTGGATAGTTTTAAAAGGGTCTACCTGATGAACCGCTATATGCGCGATTCCCTTTACCCAGATGTAGAAAAAACATTTCCGGAACCGGTCATCAAAGACCTGGAAAACCAGTTTGATGATGCTTTCCGCCATATTAAATATTATTATCCGGATGATTCTTTGCCTAAGGTATATACCATCATCAATCCTTTTGGCTACCAGGCATATACATATGGAAAAGACCTGTTAATTGCACTCGAATTTTTCCTTGGCGAAGACTACCGTTATTATAATTCTATCGAAATGCCGGACTACAAAATGCGCACCTTCCGCAAAGAATATATCCTGCCAAGTGGCTTAAAAACACTTTTCATGAACCGATATGATGAAGACCGGCTTACTGATCAGACTCTTTTAAGCAAAATGATCTTTGCAGGCAAAAAGCTTTTTTACATTGATGTCATGAAACCAGGGCTGGCAGATACTTTAAAAATTGAATACACTACAAAACAACTAAAATGGTGTACCAAAAATGAAACGGATATTTGGGCGCACCTGGTGACAGAAAACCTTTTATACAATACCAATGAGGATAAAGTCGGCAGGTATATCGATGAAGGTCCATTTACGAATGATGTAAATGTCCCACAGGAATCTTCTCCCAGATTGGGAGAATGGGTAGGCTGGCAGATTGTAAAACAATACATGGAAAAGAACCCTAAAGTAACTCTCAATGAATTGTTTATGGATAAAGATTACAGGAAGATATTGAAGTTGTCTGAATATAAACCTTAATTCAGTCATCAGTAAGACAGTCATTAGGCAACAGTAACGTTAGTTATTTAGAGAGTTGTCAAATTTAATATCATTACTAAGTTGACAACTTTTAAAAAGTTGCCAACTTTATGAATAAGGTAGCTATAAGGCAGATAGCAAACTCTCTATGGCGAGCTGATATCCAGCTAATCCGAAACCAACAATAACGCCTTTACAATGGGCAGATAGATAAGAATGGTGCCTGTATTCTTCACGGGCATAGATATTTGAAATATGAACCTCAACAACAGGAATGTCAATGGCCTGAATGGCATCTGCAATTGCAATAGATGTATGAGAATATCCTGCGGCATTCAATATGATACCATCAAAATCTGAATTGGCGGCTTGTATATGATCGACCAGTTCTCCTTCTTTATTGCTCTGAAAATACTGGATATCAATGATCTCATATTTCTCGCGTAGAGTAACCAGGTAATCCTCAAAACTGGTACTGCCATATATTTCAGGCTGCCTTTTGCCTAATAAATTCAGGTTTGGGCCATTGATGATGAGTATTTTATGCATAGTACAAAGTTATTCTTTTATACATTCTTCTATAAGATTCCATAGCAATTCGGAAGTCTTTTGCCAGCTAAACTTTTGCGACTGCTCCAGACCTTTATTTATTAATACTTGTCTTAAGCCAGAATCACTGGCTATTTTCTTCATCCCCTCTGAAATAGAATCAATGGATAGTGGGTCGACATAAAACCCTGCCTCTCCACAAACTTCGGGTAATGAACTTGTAGCAGATGCAATGACAGCCGTTCCGCAACGCATCGCCTCAAGACATGGAATTCCAAAACCTTCGAAAACAGAGACATAAGTCATGGCGATAGAAGATGATATCAGGTTATTTACTTCACTCACATCTTCCACCCTGCCTAAAAATTGAATATCATTTTTGTAATTCAAACCTTGAAGTATGTTTTCAAGTTCATTTCCCATAAACATCTTCTTCCCAATCAGGAGCAGTTGAGTATCAGATTTTGTTTCTTTCTTATATTTCTCGAATGCCTGCAACAAGTTCCCGATGTTTTTTCTCGGATTAATACTACCTATATATATAAAGTATGGTTTACCTCCAGTCCATTTTGACCGGGTTGATTCTTTCATAGTTTCATCAATCGGATGATAGGCTTCATTACAGCCATTATATACCACTTTGATTTTGGCAGGGTCAACATGGTATTGTTTGACAATGTCATTCTTTGAAAAATCAGATACGGTCGCAATCCTGTCAGCCCTTTTAGCAAACCTTGGGAAATAATATTTGTAATACATCCTTACCAGCCATGGTACTGTTTCCGGGTAATGCTCATAGGCAATATCATGCATTACGTTAACAGCTTTCACATTGGTATTCAAACATATATACCCTTCTGGTGAAAGTAACAGATCAGGTTTTAATTTCT
>Ga0206979_1130_pt1 | contig 11317 bp, 9 predicted proteins | sample Alteio_BWMinCont_19_FD_153463 | JGI IMG/M metagenome (GOLD analysis project Ga0206979, IMG submission 153463) | Enriched cells from forest soil in Barre Woods Harvard Forest LTER site, Petersham, Massachusetts, United States -... | ecosystem: Environmental > Terrestrial > Soil > Temperate forest >... | reverse complement strand
TTGCGCTTTTAGTTCGTTAGCTCCCTATAGCAGCACCATTAATAACCTTTTCGAAAAAGGATATCTTTCCAAATCCAATAAAGATGAACTTCCAATGAAAGGGCTGAGCTGCAAGATTATGGAAGATCATTCAGATGTTTCAGCAGCGGTGCTTGCCGGGACTGATACGATCAATGACGCAACCCGGAAAAGAGCTGCCATCGAAAAAAATATGAATAAAGTAAGCCAGCTTGCCCAGTTGAAAAACGAGAAGGTGGAAGTTGAAATATCAGAAATGCTTCCAGGCAAGAGCTATATCCTGTTTAGCTATAAGGTCATCAAAGACTTACGTATCGTTTACATACCACCCCGCGATATCGGCGAATTTGGCGGCGAAACAGATAACTGGACCTGGCCGAGACATACCGGTGATTTTTCATTTATACGTGCCTATGTGAATAAAAGCGGAGATGGCGCAGGGTATGATACCTCGAACATTCCTTATCAGCCTAAAGAATATCTGAATATAAATGCAACCGGGGGAGATACAGGAGATTTTGTTTTTGTACTCGGCTATCCGGGGCGTACTTATCGCCAGGAGCCCGCAGAATTTCTGAAGTACCAGCAGGATTATCAATTGCCCTTTATAAGCGAACTATATGAATGGCAGATAAATACAATGCTCGATCTTGGCAAATCAGACTCAGCTTACAAGATCAGGCAGGACCCTAAAATAAAATCCCTCGCCAATGTGATGAAAAACTATAAAGGCAAACTGGAGGGGTTGAGAAAACTGGATCTCTATCGCGACAAAAAAGTTGCAGAAATTGCTTTGGGCTCTAAAATATCGGACCCAAATATTCGCAAAAGGTATTTCGAAACACTAAAAAGTATTTATGATACGTACACACTTGCAGAAAAAGAGTACAAGAAATACGCCTGGTATAACAGGCTTTTGATTGATGATTATTTCATAAAGATCGCGCATGTGATTGATGTATACAAGACCGATTTCGCTAAAAACAAAAAGCCGGATAATGACCTGAAAAACAATTCCATAAAACTCCTAAGAGAGTATTACAAAAACATGTACGTAAGGTTCGACACGATGTATTTCGGTAAAATGCTGAGAGATGCAAATGGGTTTGATGCAGATAATAAACCAATGACTTATGGAGATGCGGCCAATGGACGAAAAGCTGACCCGGGATTGGCACTGGCTGTGACCAAACTCCTGGATAGCACGTACATATTCGACCTTATGGAAAACAAGCCTGCCAGGATTCTGAAATTAAAAGACCCCTTTCTTACCCTGGCCAAAAGCTATTATGCAGATGCCAAAAGGCTTGATTCCACGGAAGCTGTTTACAAATCGCAATTGGACGTCCTAACAGAAACCTATATTGATATCAAAATGCAAGCGCTCCAGGAGCAGTTTATCCCGGATGCGAATCATACGCTACGACTTACCTATGGATATATTAAAGGATATAGCCCGAGGGATGGCGTATATTGTCATGCATTTACTAGTGTCGGTGGTATGATTGAAAAGAATGGGGAAAATCCTGATTATAAAGTTGATAATGACCTCATAAAAATATTCAAACAAAATGTCGCCGATGAGCAGACAAAGAATCACGATGTCCCTTTGTGCCTGCTTTACAATACTGATACCACCGGAGGTAATTCAGGTAGTCCGGTACTAAACAAATACGGTCAATTAATTGGTTTGAATTTTGACCGTAACTATGAAGCTACAATCAATGACTATGCCTGGGATGATAAATACAGCAGGAGCATTGGCTTAGATATCCGTTTTGTGCTCTGGGATCTCAAAAACGTAGCAAAAGCAAAGAACATCCTTGATGAGATGTTTATTGATAATTGATTCCCCTTGCGTCTTTGCGTGCAATTTATTCTCTCGCAAAGGCGCAAAGACGCAAAGTTTATAGATTGATACTTTTCAGCAAAGTCTTAATACTTGTATCCCTTTGCGTGCTTTGCGAAAATCTTTGCGTTCTTTGCGTGAAATTTCTATCTCAAAAATCAAATGTCAAATCAACTTATAGAATGTGTCCCAAATTTCAGCGAAGGGCGGGATGAAAACATTATCAATGAAATAGCCGCCGAAATCAAAAACAGCTCAGGTGTTAAACTTCTGAATGTTGATCCAGGAAAGGCAACAAACCGTACCGTGATCACCTTTGCAGGCGGTCCGGAAGATGTGATTGAAGCGGCTTTCAAAGCCATTAAAAAAGCATCAGAACTCATTGATATGAGAACCCATAAAGGAGAGCATCCCCGTATGGGTGCTACTGACGTATGCCCTTTGATCCCTTTGGCAAATATAACCCTTGAAGAAACGGCAGACTATTCCAAAAAACTCGCCAAAAGAGTATCAGAAGAACTGAATATCCCCACTTATTTATATGAAGCAGCAGCGGCAAGTCCAGATCGTAGCAACCTGTCAGTCATACGGGAAGGCGAATATGAAGGCCTTGAGAAAAAACTCAAAGACCCTAACTGGAAACCGGATTTTGGCAATGCGGTTTTTAATCCCAAATCAGGCGCTACGGTTATCGGAGCGAGAGATTTTTTAATCGCCTACAATGTGAACCTGAATACAACTTCTACACGAATTGCAAATGCGATTGCATTTGATGTTCGGGAACAAGGCAGAGTAAAAAGAATAGGCCATCCTGTTCTGGGCGAACTGGTTTTAGATGAAACAGGTGAACCTGTACGTATCCCTGGCACTCTTAAATCCGTTAAAGCCATTGGCTGGTATATTGAAGAATACGGATTGGCACAGATCTCTATGAACCTCACCAATATGCATGTTACTCCGGTTCATATTGCTTTTGATGAAGTTTCCAATAAGGCGGCAGAGCGAGGCGTAAGAGTGACAGGATCAGAAATCGTAGGCATGGTGCCAAAATCAGTATTGGTAGATGCCGGGAAATATTTTCTCAAAAAGCAAAAACGCTCAATTGGTTTGCCTGAAGAAGAATTGATACGAATTGCCATTCTTTCATTGGGATTGAATGATATCAGCGACTTCAACCCCAAAGAACGAATCATAGAATACATGCTGGAAGGCAGCGACCATAATCCTTTGAATAAATTAACAATACGCGCCTTTGCGCAGCTGACGGCATCAGATTCCCCAGCCCCAGGCGGTGGTTCTATTTCAGCATATGTCGGCGCATTGGGTGTAAGCCTGGGAACGATGGTCGCAAATCTTTCTTCAACAAGACGCGGATGGGAAGACCAAACAGAATATTTTTCTGATATGGCTGAAAAAGGACAGGCGCTGCAGGAGCAATTACTGGCTTTGGTAGATGAGGATACAGCCGCTTTCAATACCGTAATGAATGCCTTTGCCTTACCTAAAACCAATGATGCTGAAATAGCTATTCGTAAAAAGGCTATTGCCGATGCAAATATCTATGCTTCAGAAGTACCGCTAAAAGTTATGGAAACAGCTTTTAAAAGCTTCGAACTTATCAAACCCATGGTAGAAAATGGCAATCCAAATTCTACTTCTGATGGAGCCGTGGGAGCCTTATGTACGCGAACAGCTATGGAAGGCGCTTATCTCAATATCCGAACCAATGCATCCGGCATTAAAGATGAATCTAGGAAAAATAATATCCTTTCAAAAGCAGATAAATTGATGGAGGAAGGGAGGAAATTGGAGGCTGAGATTATGGGGGTTGTAAACGAAAAGATAAAATAGAATTTCCACATAAAAACCATAATTTTATCCCTTAAAATCATTTCAATATGGGAACCCTCATAATCATAGGATTGCTGGCTATCTTTCTCCTGATCATCATTTCCGGATCAGTTGTTACTGTAAAACAATCCCAGGTTGCGATTATTACCCGATTCGGTAAATATCGCAACACTTTTCAAAGCGGTATCAATTTTAAAACGCCATTTCTGGATTCTGTATATTCAAGAATTTCACTGCAAAACCGCACTACTGAAACCAAATTTCAGGCCATTACATCCGATCAGGCCAATGTGTATTTCAATGCGATGCTCTTGTATTCTGTCTTAGACAATACAGCTGAATCCATTCAGAGTGTGGCATTTAAGTTCAGGAGCTATGAAGAATTTGCCACAGCCCTTTCCAAAACAATTGAAGGCGCGGTCCGTGCATTTGTAGCCGGCAAAAAACAAGCTGATGTGCTTATTCTTCGCAAAGAAATTGTGGATCATGTCAAAGAACAACTCGACCAGACTTTAAAAAACTGGGGTTATCATATCATTGACCTCCAGATGAATGATATAACTTTCGACCCTGCGATTATGCAATCCATGGCACAGGTAGTAGCATCCAGCAACTTAAGGGCAGCCGCAACAAATGAAGGTGAAGCACTTATGATCAAAAGAACAAAGGCTGCGGAGGCAGATGGAAATGCCATCAAGATCGCAGCAGATGCGGAGCGTGAAGCCGCTAAACTACGTGGACAAGGCGTAGCACAGTTCAGGGAGGAAGCGGCCAAAGGTTTGAGCAAAGCAAAAGAAACACTCGGTAATAATAATGATGCCACCAATATCATCCTTTTTAGTATGTGGACCGATACCATGAAATCCGTTGTCGAAAATGGCAAGGGCAATATTATCTTTATGGATGGCAGTTCTGATGGGATGGCTAATACCATGAAACATATCATGGGCTTCATGGCCAAACAGGAAGAGGCTAAAACTGAAAAAGCTTAAAAAAACAAATCTAAATACGAATGAGACAAGACCTTATCATATCCGAATCCGTTGATATAAATGCTTCCCCCGAAAGAGTCTGGGAGGTACTAACCAATCCTGAAATCATCAAAGAATATTTGTTTGGTACCAATACTGTCACCGATTGGAAAGTGGGAAGCTCCATTTATTTCAGAGGCGAATACCAGGGCACAACCTATGAAGACAAGGGTATTATCCTTAAAAATGAGCCATTAAAAACAATCAGTTATAGTTATTGGTCAGGGTTTTCAGGCCTGGAAGACAAACCGGAAAACTATTCAGAATGCACCTATAAGATTGAATCCAAAGGGCCTAATCTCACGCAACTCACCTGGACTCAAAAAGGCTTTGGCAGCGAAGAAGGCTATAACCACTCCAAAAGTGGCATGGAAGCTTTTATGGGGCAGATAAAAGGAATCGCAGAAAGGGAATGATCAATAAACAATTATCAATTATCGCTTACGCAAGCCTTATTGATCACTTTTTCATAACTGTGTCTCTTGGAGCAACATCATTAAGGCCATGATAATGATAGTCCATATCATCAAGAATCTGAATTGTATATTTCTTATCAAGCATTGTGAAATTGCCACCACCGCCCACTCTATCCCATTTGACTTTGATGGTTTTAAAAAAATTCTGATTTGTCCTTTTTGTACCATCCCATGATTCAATAGCGATAATGCCGTTATCATCCATTGTAACAAGGGCTTCCAGGGGTTCGGATTTCAAAGAATCACCTTTCCAGATATCTGCATGCAAATGATAAGGCGGACCTTTTGCGCCGGGCATTTGCTTGTTATCATTATTCATGGTGCAACCTCCAATTATTATTACGAGAACGCTAAATAGAATAACTTTTTTCAATTCGATTCAATTAAATGTATTGCAAGATAATATAGATATGACTTTAAATGCGTTCAATTATCAACAATCAATGGTTGCGTGCGCCAGCTTTATTCATTGATCATTGATCATTTTTTCTCGCTTTTGGGAGTTCTAAAATTACCAGGACACTCATATGTACCGTCATATTGTTCAATCAATTGAACAGTGTAGCTAACTCCGAACATTTTAAATTCTGAATTCCCACCCCCCTGATCCCAGCTTACTTTTATGGGTTTGAAAACATCCTTTTTTGTTTTTTGCGTGCCATCCCAGGATTCAATATCTGTGATTGAATCATGACTAACAGTTATCATTGCATCCAAAGGCTTTGCATTTGAATTCATGGAATCCGTTCTCCAGATATATGCATGAAACTTATTACTCGGATAATGATAGTTAGGCGGAAGTTTGTTCTCATCATTTAAACCACAAGCTCCAACTAAAAAGCTCAGGCTACAAATTAATATCAGGATTTTCATGATGGTTCAATTATATGTATTGCAAGATAATACACACATATTATTGCCTGGTTCAAATTGAATATTTATATCCATATGGCACTATTTTTCTTTAATTTCGTTTTATAAAGTCATGCGTCAGCAAACTTAACAACTCAACAACTTAATAACTTAACAACTTCTCAAGAATGCCCCGCTCCGGATACGCCGATCTTCCTCTTCATTACGGACAGGTTCCACCTTGGCTCGCACAGCGTATGAGCAAGCTGGGAGGCGCTATTGTTGAGGCCATTGTACTGGATTATGGGAAAACGGAAGTTTTGAAACGCATGAGCGACCCAATGTGGTTTCAGGCATTGGGGTGTGTATTGGGAATGGATTGGCATTCCTCTGGAATCACCACATCTGTCATGGGGGCTTTAAAAAAGGCAGTGAATCCAATATCCAAAGAGTTAGGTATTTATATCTGTGGCGGCAAAGGGAAATATTCCCGTGAAACACCTAATGAGTTGATGCGAATCGCCAACGATACGGGTATGAACGGACTGGAATTGGTCAGGGCCAGTAAGTTGAGCGCAAAAGTAGATAATACCGCCATCCAGGATGGCTATCAATTATATCTACATTCTTTTATTGTTTCCAATGAAGGTGAATGGGCAGTGGTACAGCAGGGCATGAATGAAGACAACGGCATGGCGCGCCGATATCATTGGTATTCAGGTCAATTGGTTTCATTTGTCAGCGAGCCTCATACCTCCATTTATGGCCAGAACCAGGGATTAATTTTGAACCTCGTTGATAAAAAAGCTGATGCCACACAGAATGGCATTTTGCAGATTACTTCCGAAGGTTCCGAACGCATGATGCCTGAAATACGCAAGATCATTATGCCACGCCATCACGATGTGCGAAAGGAGGATGTAAATCTCAAAAGATTGGGGACTATACTCGCGCTTGCAGAGGAACGTGAAACTGCTAATTTTGAAGAGTTATTATTATTGGAAGGCCTGGGGCCGAGGACTTTGCAGTCATTAACTCTTGTCAGCGAAGTTATTCACGGGACTCCTTCGAGGTTTACAGATCCTGCCAGGTTTTCCTTTGCACATGGCGGTAAAGATGGCCATCCTTTTCCTGTGCCTATTATCGTATATGACGAAACCATTGGTACCCTGAAAAGCGCCATTGAAAAAGCTAAAATCGGACTTACCGACAAACAAAAAGCCATACAAAGTCTTCATAATATGGCAGAAAGACTTGAAAAGGATTTTGTACCCGATCCTGCATCTTTCGACAAACTCATTGAAAAAGAACGCATGGAATCATATCAGTATGGCGGCCGCACCGTAACCGGATGGGCGAAACCCCAACCAAAAAAGGGTGGTCAATTGGATTTGTTTAATTGAACAAAAAGTTGCCAACTTTCAACGTATCCAAAACCAAACCATTTCCAGTTTGTTTTATCTCAAATAGAGATAAAATGATACGCAAACTAAAATCAGGCCAATACAGAATATACTCAAGGTCAAAAGATCCTGTGACCAACAAACGAAAAAATCTTGGAACATTTGACACCGTAGAAGCAGCTAAAAAGCACGAGCGTGAAATCCAGTATTTCAAGCATCACACATTATAATTTTCCTTTGAGTTTTTTGTTAGTTAAAGCACAATAATTTGACAGGCAACACGTTTCAAAATTAACCATGAAACGCATAGCCTTTACTATAGCCTGCCTTTGCCTGCTTGTCACTTTAGGTTTTGGCAAACAAAAAATTACTCGTGTCATTCAGGAGCTTGATTACAAAGATTACGGGAAAGGAATGTTTCGACGTGTAACAACGGATTTATATAAACAAGCTCTTTCGGGGAAAATTAAGGGATACCGCGATAGCACATTGAAACAAGAATATTCTCTCAAAGAGATTAAAAAGCAAGGCCTAACCTGGGAGAAGATCAATTATCAATCTCAAACAAATGCACTCGAAACCAGGGACTCAACTATTTATTTAGACTTAGACCCGGATAATACACAATTCTGGCTTGAAGTTCAGGAAGGAAGTCGACAAAAAAATCAATTTTCAAACAAGCCAATCGCATTGTGTTTCAGGGGGAACGGATTAGGAAAAATTCTCTATTATTGTAATTACGATGATTTAAAAGATTGGGACTATGAAGAAAAAAACTTTTTGGACCAATGCTTGAATTTATTTGAGGCATACGGTAACTATACTGCTCAAAATTGGCGTATTATCGATGAATCAACTGCCCAACAGTTTGTTTTAAAGCAGTTTGTCAATGCGTTGAACACTTTAAAAACTGCCACTTATGCCAGAATTAAAATTTATACTTCCGATACTATGAATACAGTATATGATTCATTGTCATTTCAAAAAAAGAAAGATTATTTTTTGGATTATGGTCAGAACCTTGATACATACACAACTATGGGAATAATTCTGATTCAGGAATTTAACCGCACTACTGATACAACCTCAACCATCAACGAGAATGCAATTGGACTCTGTGCAAATATTAAGTTAAATGGGATTCAATTGTACAATGTTCCATTGTATTATATGAAATACCAGGATACAAGAATCATTACCATGCTTAGTAGTAGTTCATCCTCAGGCGAATCCATTGATTTCCTAAGAATGGTTTCTGATTACCAACTACTTAACCGGTCTTCAGACAATCCACTTAATTCCAATTAACTAGGTACTTAATATTCCTGCCAGCTTCAGCAGTCCTTCGTTAACCGGTTTTTTCATATGCACGGCATCGTTTAAGGATACCAAATTAATTTTATCATTTACAATTCCTACTGCAATATTTGCTTTCCCTTCTATAAGTGCTTGCACCGCACCGGCACCAACTCTTGAAGCCAATACCCTGTCCCTTGCCGTAGGTGAACCACCTCTCTGAATATGCCCCAAAACTACCATCCGAGGATCAAGGCTTGGTACTTTTTGTTTGATCTTTTGTACCACTTCAAAAACACCACCGGCATCATCTCCTTCTGCAATTATCACTAATTGAGAACCTTTTTTCCGCCCCCAACCTTTTTGAAGTGTTGCGATCAGGTCATCAAGTTCTGTATGCAGTTCCGGAACCAGGATCGCTTCGGCGCCACCTGCCAGTCCTACATCAAGTGCTATAAATCCTGCATCCCTGCCCATCACTTCCACAAAAAATGTCCGGTCATTAGAGTCTGCAGTATCACGTATTTTATCAATAGCATCAAGTGCTGTATTAATAGCTGTATCGTATCCAATAGTATAATCGGTTCCAAAAAGATCATTGTCAATAGTCCCCGGCGCACCTACAATGGGCAAACCAAACTCCTCATAAAACTTCGCCGCACCGGCATAAGTGCCATTACCCCCGATAGCTACCACACCATCAATATGTTTCATTTGGAGGTTTTCAAAAGCAAGTCTTCTTCCTTCAGGGGTTTCAAATTCCTTACACCTCGCAGTTTTGAGAATAGTACCACCTCTCTGAATAATATTCGAAACCGAATGCGAATCCATTTGTTGAAACAGCCCTTCGATAAGTCCCTGGTAACCTCTTTCAACGCCGAATACATTAAGTCCATGAAATACACCTGTTCTCACCACTGCTCTAATGCATGCATTCATACCGGGGGCATCGCCGCCTGAGGTTAAAACAGCTATATTTTTCATAATTTTATGATTCTTGTGCAAAGTAATAACAAATAAAGTTGCCGGAACTACTCTAAACATAGGGTTAATACCTCCAGATGCACCCCTACCCTTTCCATCAAAAATCTCCCTAATTTTGGCTCTTTTATCAGTGACTTAATAATCGATTAAATTTAATGGAAGGATTATATCAAAAATATGTCGACATCAGGAAACGAATTACAGATCTTGATAATATTCTCGCAGTACTTGGATGGGACCAGGAAGTAGAAATGCCGATTGATGGGGCAGGTTTCAGGGCGCAACAAATTGCAACACTTTCCGGAATGCAGCACGATATATCTACATCACAGGAGTATATTGATATTGTTGAAAAACTGACCTCAGATGAAAGCCTGGATTTCAAACAAAGAAAAAATATTGAGGAATCGTGGCGGGTAGTTAGTAAAACCCGCAAACTCAGCCGGGATTTTATGGAGCGCGAAAGCCGGACCGGCTCCGAAGCTTATCAAAGCTGGATCAAGGCCAGGCAGGAGAATAGCTTTGCCGTTTTTGCCCCGAAATTAAAAGAAGTAGTTGATCTTCAACGGGAAAAAGCGGACCTTATTGGCTATAAAGTAAGCCCCTATGATACGCTGTTGGATGATTATGAACCGGGATTGACTACTGATACCATTGAACAGATTTTTATCGATGTAAAGCAGGGTCTCACAGAATTCTTTGCCAAAATAAAAGGGAAGCCGGATCCTGATCATTCCTTTTTTGATAATCATTTCGACAAAGCCAAACAACTTGAACTCTGTCGGGAACTGGTAACCGATATGGGCTATGACTGGAAAGCAGGAAGACTTGATCTTTCAGAGCATCCCTTTACAACCAGTTTTAGCATGCAGGATGTCCGGATCACCACAAGGATAAGCGAAACAGATCTTCGAGAGTCCATCTGGGGTTCAATTCATGAAGCGGGGCACGCACTATATGAGCAGGGATTACCTGTTTCTGAATATGGATTGCCATCAGGTTCTGCTGTTTCTTTGGGGATGCATGAGTCGCAATCCAGGTTCTGGGAAAACAATGTTGGGAAGTCTCATACTTATATAAAAACATACTTAAGCTTATTCCAGAAGCACTTCCCGGATGCTTTTGGAAACGTATCTGATATGCAGTTTTTCAGGGGATTAAATACCGTAAAACCCGACCTGATCCGGATTAATTCTGATGAAGTTACTTATCATTTCCATATTCTGCTCAGATATGAAATTGAAAAAAGCCTGATTGAAGGCAAAACTGAAGTAAAAGACCTTGAAGAAATATGGAACGGCAAGATCAAAGAATATCTGGGCCTTGATGTGCCTTCCCCAAAAATGGGTGTATTGCAGGATATCCACTGGTCACATGGCAGTTTTGGATATTTCCCTACATACTCATTGGGAAGTTTTTATGCGGCACAATTCTATCATTTTGCTGAACAGGCTATTCCTGAGCTACAATCAGAATTTGAATCCAAAAATTTCAGGCACGTGTTGGAGATATTTTGGTGGGTCGTGTAATTGTAGAAAATTTTGTCCCAAAGAGATA
>Ga0206979_1129_pt1 | contig 11356 bp, 7 predicted proteins | sample Alteio_BWMinCont_19_FD_153463 | JGI IMG/M metagenome (GOLD analysis project Ga0206979, IMG submission 153463) | Enriched cells from forest soil in Barre Woods Harvard Forest LTER site, Petersham, Massachusetts, United States -... | ecosystem: Environmental > Terrestrial > Soil > Temperate forest >... | reverse complement strand
ATATTGAATGAGCAGCCTGAAATGAAGGTAGTTGGAGAAGCCTCCAATTATCATGAGGCCCTTTCTGCTGTTGAGAAATTATCTCCGGATATCGCGATCCTCGATATTTCAATGCCCGGCAGAAATGGTCTGGATGTTTTAAAGGATCTTAAAACCATGCACCCAAAATTAAAAGTTCTTATCCTGAGCATGCATCCCGAAGAACGGTTTGCATTAAGGGCGATAAAAGCTGGTGCTTATGGATACGTAACAAAGGAGAATGCAGCTGAAGAACTGGTAAATGCGATCAGGAAACTAAACCATAATCAAAAATACATAAGTCCGATGCTTGCTGAGCAACTTGCTGACCATATAGGTTCGGATTTTAACAAAATGCCTCATGAATTATTATCGGATCGTGAATTCGAAATACTAACTAAAATAGCTGAAGGGCACTCAATTAAAACAATTGCAGATGTGCTGTCTCTTAGCCCTGCAACGGTAGCGACATATCGTGCCAGGGTGCTCGAAAAAATGGGATTGAAATCAAATGTGGAACTTACAAGTTATGTGTATAGAAACCACTTGATTGATTGATATTGTTTAAGTTACACTATCACAATTTTATCATCTGGCGGCTCACTTCAGCTTCGCCAACCCTTACTTTAAGTATGTACATTCCCTGACTTAAATGATCGCTGCCTGCATCCCAGATATAGCTGTGGGAACCCTTGCTTTCAAAACCAGTTGCGATAGTAGATACAAGATGCCCTGTTAAATCAAAAGCCTTTATATCTATAACTGCGTCATTTTCTGTTTCTAACGTTATTTGAGCCTTGTCTAAAACCGGGTTAGGGAAAATTTTAAGCAACGAATTCCCAACAGTAATATTTTCTATTCCTGTTACCACTACAGGGGCTTTTATTTCAACACTATCGCTATGAACATTTATACATCCATTACTATCCTTTACGGCCAATGTTAAATTGTAAACTCCGTAATTATAAAAGGTATGATACCCCCATTTATAGTAAGAACCGAAACCATCTCCAAAAGTCCATATATACCAGGGACCAACAGAATCTACAGCATTAAAAAACATGGTCTTGCTATCAACTTTGGTTGTAAAGCCCGCATCCGGTAAGGGATTAATTGTAACAGACTTTGTTATACTATCTATTGTTCCATTCAGGGTTAATACCTTCAATTGTACCAGATAGGCACCTGGTTTGCTAAATGCATGCTGTGGGTTGTGAGCAGAGGATCCTGTCCCATCACCAAAATCCCATTGCCATGCAGTAATGCTATCCAGGGAAATTGGCGACAAATCACTGAAAGAAGTATTAGTACCCGTGCATTTTCCGCTGAAACTAAAAAAAGCCTTTTGGGTTGGTAAAGGGCTCGTGATTACGAAGCTACCGGAATACATCTGCCAACAGGCCCCGTTTTCAGCTTTTAAGTTTACCATATAATTCCCGTCTTTCCCATACACATGTTTTGGCTGCATACTATTGGAAAAATCTCCATCACCGAAATTCCAGCTATAGTTGGTAATGGGATTGCTGTCAACGGGCTGAAATTGAACAGACCTGCCGCTTGATAAAGTCCACGTGAACCTGGCGTTAGGAATCGGATTGATGGTTACAATCTTTGTCAAAGTATCCGATGACCCGTACACATCTGATACAGTGAGAGTAACCTGGTATTTACCAGGTCTTTTATAAAAATGCCATGGGTTTTGCAATTTTGAGAAGGAAGAATCTCCAAAATTCCATTGCCATTTACTAATTGTTCCGGTACTGATTGTGGAAGAATCTTTAAAGTAAGTAGTACTTCCCAGGCAACTATTATTGTTGCATCCAAAATCAGCGTTGATATTAAAAAGAATATGTACTGAATCACTATAATCTGCCTGGCAACCGCTTACATTCGTTACTGTCAATTGAACGGAATAAGCCCCCCCGGAAATGTATGAATAAATCTGCTGATTGCCAGTGGCAGTATTACCATCTCCAAAATCCCAATTATAAGTAGCTTTTCCATTATTATTAGAACTAAAACGGAAAGTGCGTGAAGATAACAGCTGATAAGTAAAAGAAGGGTCTGGCAAGGCAATAACAGTCACAGTTTTGGTTACTGAATTTACCAGCCCGGTTGACGATTTCACTACAAGCATTACTTGATAATTTCCAGCGCTATCATAAGAATGGATAGGATTTGGCAAAGTCGAAGAATCGCCATCTCCAAAATACCATACCCTACCTTTTATTTTTCCAATATTTACTATAGAAGAATCCTGAAATTTAAATGACTGGCCAAGACATACCGATCCTGCGTGGAACTGTGGTATAAGTTCTGGTATAGTGACTATTGGAAAATCATAAAAAGCTAATGCGCCAATTCCTCTACTGTTCACAATCCAGGGGCCCTCAAAACAATTTACTGTTCCTTCATAATAGTGATCAGGAAGATACGTGACCGTTTTAAAAACTTCTGGCTGATATAATTTTAAATACAAAGTGTCCCCTATTGCAGACACAGATTTTACCAATCCATACCTGTCATCAAGGTAGAATGCATCCTTAATATTATAATTTACACCACCAACAGATGTATCTGAAGTCAAGGAAATGCCGGCATTCTTTTCTTTAAAGGTCATTTTTACTACCGTACTGTTTGTGTCTGTATAGTAAGCCCCGGCTATATTCATTGGTTTAATATTGAGCGTGTCGGAGCTTTTATAAAAATCTTTTTCAAAAAGATATGTTACCCAGTTCCCGATGGCATCATAGCCGCTTTTGATATAATGACAGCCCTCATGACCGGGAGCGTTATTAACCGATACGGTTGAAACATCCTTGAAAGAATCCTGCAAAGTTCGCTGTAATTCCCTCAATGCCAGGTGATCCAGGTCATTGCACCCAGGGCGGATTTGCATGACGTAAAACTTTTTAAGGTTTTTGTAATCCAACTTCCAGCTACTATATAATGCTTTAAAGTTTTCATAATAATTAGTAATGGTATTAGACGCGCCATGATACCATATCAGGCCTTTTGCGCTAGTGTCCATCCCCGATTTACGCATCCTGTATAACATTCTGCCATAAATAGTTGTAGGGTCTTCCGGATCCAGATTATTTCTAAGGTTCAACTCTATGGCCCCGCCTCCAACAGCACCATTTATAATGCACAATGGGATTTTGTACTTTTCAATAAGGTTTTGAGCAAGTTTGATCCCAATACCGCCAATAAAACTGATACCCTTTGTGGTATAAAAATCACCAATCGCATATCCCCATGCTGTATCATCAGGAGTATCTGTACTGTACCCGGTAAGCGAACCAAAGCTCCTTACATATTCGCTAATATAGGTTGATCCATAGGATGTTGCCACCGCATTGCTTTGTCCTGCTATTATATAGGCATCACCACTCACAATACCGTATTCCTTTGCTACCACTGTATCTGCATTGCCATTTTTAAGATGGAGTTTGAAGCTGTATTCAGCCATTTCTGCGTGAATCTTAGGCTGAAAAGAAAACAAGGCATGCCCAAGGGAATATAATAGCGGTTGCGAAAAATATTTAACTCTTACCGCGTCTTTATAAACTTCCAGACAGGCTGAATCATACCCGGCTTGTGCAACTTCACCATTCACTCTTACTATCGAAGAATCGTAGCCATCTCGTTGAAAAAATTGGAGATGGGTTGGGAAATGCTTAATAGTTATATCTTTATAGGCCGGAAGATTTATACCATACTTATTATTGAGATAGGTATTTATAGAATTCAACTCGTTAGATTTTAAAACACGGTTGAAAACCAATACTTCAGCAATGTCGCCTTCAAAGGTATTGTATGCTGCAAAAGCGCCAATATTTATACCGCTATCGGAATTGAACACGGTATATTTTGAGGATGAACCCTGTTTACCATTTACATATACATTAGCTTGCTTTGATGAATCGTTTGCGATGGCCGTAACGGTACAAAAATTGACAGGAACAGCTATTGAAGAGGTAGATGAACTATCCCCTACTTGTCCAAATGTTGGATAAGCTGTACCGTTCAACCAAAAATAGCGTGAAGAAGTCCCGGACAATATATTGCTATAAACATTCAGGTTCCGCGGAGAAATTACGGTGATAACCGTATACGAAGAATTGACTGGGAACTTTGAGGGTGCATTTAGAAATGTGCCATTACTGAAACGCAATGCTGATACTCCTCCTATGTTATCTTTCACGATTGACGGTCTTAAGTTAGCCGTTCCCTGAAATGCATTGACATTGTTTCCACTTTGGTCGAGCCACAGCGAATCCAGACCATTATTATCGATAACAACCCCCTTATCTGCTTTTAACCATAAAACCAGTCCATTAGAAGTGACTTGAGCCTTTGTCAATACGGGTAATGCAAAAACCGATAATACGAAAACAGAGCACAGTACGAGCTTTATACTGGAGTTCTTCCAACCTAAATTATATTTTATGATGCCCGTCATTTTTTAATTCGTCCCAATTGCAGAGTGAATGCAGCAAAACTATCTACTGAGGGTTTCTAGTTGATTAATTCAATCATATAAAAAGATGACTTTTGTCAGCAAAGTCTTAGTCTTTTATATCCTGAATACTAAATCATGGGATTCGAGCACATTTAGCCTTGATAGACTGTATCGCTTGCCCTATGATAAAATACCACAGTGTTTCTTACTTCAACTAAAAATAAAATTGATCTTCTAAACTCCCTCAATTTTGCTTGCGCCATTGCACTTCAGCGTATTCTAAATCTAAACTTTTCAAATTTCACCTTTATTCAAGGCCGATTCATTGTCTGTTTTTTCAAATTGTTACACTGCAATTTACAAAAGAAAACAATCCGAGATAGCTTTTTGTGACTAAATAGTCATTATACATGACCAAACCACGATTAAAAATGATTAAAATTGTTTCAGAGGCCTGTTTTGACATATTCTTAGTTGGAGCAAGCGTTGACCCAGGACATTGAGAATGCGTATTTAGGAGGGACTTCAAAAAGGCCATCGTGCAAAGTAGTCTTATAAACGAATATCATTCAACTTAATAAAATTCTTTTGCAGAACATAATTTTCTGATTAGATTGCGCAACCATTCAAAAACTTAATGACGATCACATATGGACAAAAATCTAACTAGCAGTTTACCTAAACACCAGGCCAGGCCTTTAACCACCACCCATAAGACAAGGCCTCAGATGGAATCGATTTCATCAAGGCACTTGTTAAAAGTGCTTCCCTGGGTTAATGTCGTTGGTGGATTCTATCGCGTAAACCGCAGGCAAATTCTTGAAATACGCCCGGGTAAAGTCGCATTTAAAACAAATAATGCCGGAAATCCTGAAATCGTTGGATCTTCCCTGACAGAAATGCCGAGTTTCCATTATGTTAAAGATAATTCACTATTGGATCAGATAGCGTCTGCGGGTGCCTTGAAAGAATTCAAAAAAGACGAAACTATTGTAAAACAAGGATCCAAACCAACAGATATTTATATTATTGTTAGCGGTAAAGTATCCTTTCTGGAACCCGGGGTTTTCGATGCTGCTAACGCAACAGGATCTATGGGCGAAGGCCATTATTTTGGTGGTTTTGGACTATATACAGATGCCAAAGGTTTTCAATACAGTGCAATTGCAAGGACCAGGGTTTCGGCTTTTAAAATTTCTTATGCGGCGATCAAAAAAATCCTGAGCGGCTCTTCAGATTATAAAAATCACCTCAAGGAACTTGGTGATGAAATTAAAGAACAAAAAACCAATAGAAAGGGCGAAACTATTGTTGAACTCTTTTCCGGGCACGCTGATGATCAACCCGATATCCCCAGCACATTCGTAGCATACGATTCTTCTCCTAGAGAATATGAATTGTACACCGGTCAAACCATATTGAAAATCCATACCAAGGTTGCCGACCTGTATAACTCGCCATATAATCAAACGGAAGAGCAGGTAAGGCTTACTATCGAAGAACTCAGGGAAGCCCAGGAATTCGAAATGATCAATAATCCGGATTTTGGATTGCTATACAGTGCCGACTTTCGTCAACGCATTCAAACAGAGAGCGGGGCACCAACCCCAGACGACATGGATGAGTTGTTATCTATGCGCAGAAAAACCCAGTATATCTTTGCACATTCCAAAGCCATTGCAGCATTTCTACGCGAGTGCACCAAACGTGGTATATACCCTGATACCATAGAAATTGATGGCAAAGAAACCATTGCATGGAGAGGTGTTCCAATCCTTACCTGCAACAAAATACCTATAAAGAACGGACTCACATCTATCCTTGCCATGAGAACAGGCGAAGAAGATCAGGGTGTTGTAGGGCTTTATCAAATGGGATTGCCGGAAGAGGTAGAACCAAGTCTTTCAGTCAGATATATGGGTATCGATACCAAAGCTATTATATCCTACCTGATCACAAATTACTTCTCCGTAGCTGTTCTCGTTCCTGATGCTCTTGGTATTCTTGAGAATGTTGAGGTAGGAATTCATTAATAGTAGCGACCACTTATGCAAAGTATTGCTAATACGCTTGACCTCGTCAACAGTGTATTGTCTTCGGGTCCCAGGGGACTTGGAACAAAAACAACTAACATTGCCGCCCTCCTCAACCGGCCAGATCAGGAATCTGATACGGAGTTGCGGCACCGCATGCCCTATCGGGACAATGAGGCTTTGGGTAATGAACTGAATGAAAGATTACTTACCTGGGCTGAAAGTATCAACCTGTACGAAGGACATCTGGACTATCTCCGGAAATGTAATTTCGGACGATATGTGATGCTGACCTATGCTTTCTCTGAGGACCGGGAACGATTATTTATGGCGGGACAAGCCATGCTTGCCTTATTTGGTTTGGATGACTATTTTGTAGATGATAGTCGGGCCGGTTCTACCCTTGATATGGTTGGTAGAAACCTGGCGCTCTGCATGTCAGCCCTCGATGAACCTTGCTTTACCGACAAGTATAATAAGGATACTGATCGGGGCCTCAACGCCCATCCTGTACATGTGGCATTGCGACAATATATCGCAAAAACCGCTAAGTTCGGAACGCCCCAGCAGGTGGCCAGGGTAAGGCATGAAGACATGTGCCTGTTTGTCGCCATGTGCCAGGAATCGAGCTGGAGGATCAATAAAATGATCGCACCTGTTTGGGAATACCTGGGAGGCCGACAAATGAATGGTTTTACACCTTGTTTAACCATGATCGACATTGTAGATGCCTATGAGCTTCCGCATAACATTTACTCCATGCCACAGGTGCGAAGGGTGGTGAAGATCGCAGGACTTATCTGCGTGATGGTAAATGACCTTGTCTCCACAGAAAAAGAAGAAGAAGCCGGTGTAAACCAGTTTGGTGTCCGCGAAGCGATCCAGAAAGAAGAAGGTTGCTCCTACGCGGAAGCACAAAGAATGGGGATCAGGTTTCATAATGATCTGCTGAGAATATTTGAAGACGAGTCAGCTAAGCTGATGGTATATGCCACCCCTGAACTCAGAAGGTACCTCGTAGGCCTAGAAGCCTGGATTGCAGGCAGCCACAGATGGCATACTACCAGCGACAGGTATTCAGGGAAGTAAAGTAAACTCGCTCGCGTCTGCAATACGTAATTCATAATTATTCATTCCTTTATCTGTTAATCGGGTTTACACTATTGAGCATTTTTTGTAAAGATTTTTAGTTAATATGCTTTAATTCTATTCATTAAGTGTCATATATGGGTTTACACTTGTGGCAATATGTAAACCCACTTGATTTCTTTTAATGCTATCTTCCTGGTTTACAAGGTACAAAGTGAAACGACATTTTGTAATCATTTTTTCATTTGGAGCCCAGGAAAGTAAAAAGAAACAGTAGGCTCATTTTGTTATTTCGCAGCAACGGCATGAATGGAAAAATTGATCATTTCAATAAATAAAGAACGATGCCCATGGCAATACTTTTAGCCTGGCTTTTATATACATATATAGTGAGCTGCCCTTTTGGCTCCCTGTTTCAGAAAAATATTTTGCAACTTGCATTAAAACAAAATGTTATAAATGAAAATATATGGAGATTTGTCTTCACTTTCTCCTCAGATGTCTCTCGCAGGGGACTCTGAGGTGCTCACCACGAAATCAATTTTTGTACCTGAATATGTGTTCGCATCAATATGTAACTCAGAATCCCCTTTGCTTTGAGGTTAGAAAATGGAACGTGGGAGATGCTGATGGAAAAATAAGTGATTTATTTCCACATACCGCTTGATTTTAAACCGCTCATTGTGGCCTAAAGATGAGGACTTTTATTTCACAAATGTTCCTGTGTTTTTTGTAATTTTGTAAAAACAAAAAGCTCGTGGCCAACCACATTGATATCGAAATTGACAAGCTGACTAATTCTATTGAAAACAGGATATCAGGTGAAGTTTTCGATACAGAAGTTGTTAAAATTGAACCATCCCAAAGTAAGTTAATTAAGAAAAAAGACTGGGGTTTTGACTGGAAGAAAGAGTTAAAGGAACCTGCCAGAAACGTTTTTAAACTAAGCACTGTTGCCAATCCATCTATCATTCAAGGCCTTATCAGTTTAGAGGATAATAGAGACCACATATTGTTGCATCTTATCGAAAATGCTCAATTTAACAAAGGAAAGAAAAAACTCTACGTAGGAGTTCCAGCCAATCTGGTTGCTTATGCCTGTAAAAACTCTTTTGACCGAGGATATGAGGGATATGTAAGTTTTATCGCAAAGTCAAAACTTATTGAGCATTACAAGGAAACCTTACGGGCAGAAATTTTGTATGGTAATTATATGCGTATTGATACAGTATCTGCGCGTTATTTGATTGACAGATATTTTAATAAATAAATATATGGGATTGATACGTGAACCACTTGATGTTGATTTTGAGGTAGTAAACCGGCAACCAACAGCGGAGGAAACCCGAATGATGAGCGAATTTATCAAAAAAGATAAGGAGAAGAGGGCAAAGGCTCTGGCAAAGAAACAAGCCGGCAAAACTCATCGCAAAGCAAAGGTGGCGTAATTATCCCAGAGGATACTTCATGCAGTCCTGTAATCCGTGGATTTGCATGCTTATGCCTTTCAATCGAAGTTACTTTAATAGTTAGTCTTATATTTTTTACATTCGCTACATGAAGACAGTTAGACTAACCATTCTTTTTTTACTTCTAACCTCACTGATATATTCCTCAAATCAGAAGCAGGTGATACAAATTGCTCATCAGAACGACACTATTAAAAAATTAATTGCTGTATCAAACCCTCCACAAGCGATCCAAGTTATTTACAAAGAAAATGCAGATAATACTCCACTTTACTTTAGTGGTATTGCTATATTAATAGCCTTATCGTCTTTATTCTGGCCTATAAGGAAAGAAAGTATAAGACTTAGGCGTGTCAGAAAAAACATGTTTTATAATTTACAGTATTGGAAGAAAGGAATTGAACACCAAATTGAAATCTTTAAAGATATACGTACCCTAATAAAAGATGAACTTGGAAAGGAACTTCCGAGATGTGAGCCATTCTATTTTGCTGTTTCTGTTAGTATTACAGGTGACAGTCTAAGGGATATAAAATCTGACGACCTGCTGGAAATTATAGTTGGCAAGAAAAAAAGAAAGAAAGATAGAGAAGTTCTTTTGCCTCGTTTTACCATGCAAATAGATTGGGCAAACAAACTTTACAACCAGATTGTACAGCACGATCAGGATATAAGAGAAGAATATAGCGATTTGGTGAAAGATTTTCTTTCAAATACCGGGGAAATCCAGAGGCTTATTGCAGAGTTGGATACCATGCATCCTAATCCACCAACTGAGTTTATTAAATATAGTAGAAATTTAAAAGCCATTTTTAAAAGCCACTTGCGGATGAATAATACCACCGTAGAAGATTATATGAATACCATGGTGGCTGACTTGAGACCTTTTTTATATGCCCATAGGCATATTGAACCATCCTTGCTTCTTATGCGCATGTGTAGAGATATTCGTACACTTCATTTTAAAAGCAAAGTACAAAAACAAGCTGATTTTGATCAGATGGAAACCTGGACAACAGGTTTGAAACAAATTTTAGAAGTTATTGAGAAAGTTGAAACTATAGAATTTTCTAAAGACAAAGCAAAATTTGATGAAAGACAAAAACGCCAAAAGTAAATAATCGCTTACTGGTTACTTCTTATCCCATAGGACGAAACTTCATACTATCCTGCAAAGCCCTTCTGTTACCCCGTTCTTTCAAATCTTCCCGAAGGGGTGACTTGGAAGAATAGAATAGGCAAAGGTCTTTAGACCTTCTAGTATCAGATTTAGCTACGTTGAACCTTCGTGTTCTCCTACCGTCGGAATGACCGGGAGTGAGCTTTTCCCATTATACTCCACCACCCTCTCAAAACAAATCCTCAACCAGGCAGTATAGGTACTAGGATTTTTAATCATATCTTCTGTGAGGGATTGAACATCAATATATTTTGATTGTGCTACTTCGTCTTTGCTTATGACCGGAACGGCATCAGATGTACCAATAAAAACATGGTCATACTCATGTTCGACAAGGTCATTGTAAAGGTCTGCTTTGTAAATAAAACTAAATGCAGGATAAATCTTGCAGGATAGGCCCATCTCTTCTGCCAGCCTTCTGTTTGCGGCATCGTTTATGGATTCACCTGGTAACGGATGGCTGCAACAGGTATTGGACCATAAACCTGCTGAATGATATTTATTTAAGGCTCTTTGTTGTAAAAGCAATTCCCCCTTGCTATTGAAAATAAATACTGAAAATGCCCTGTGAAGAATTCCTTTCTGGTGGGCCTCCAGTTTTGGCATCACACCGGTTTCATTATCCTTTTCATCAACAAGAATCACCTGTTCCATCATGATACCACAGCCTTTTCTCTTTCGGCACATACACCCTCCTCGACCGGGGTACTTTTTCGCCTGACGAAATACATCGCCATATCCCCTTTGCCTTTTACAGGCAACACACCTCTATATTCAAAATCGAATTTATCCTTGATCAGTTCATGTGCTGCCCCGGTAATATTCACCTCTCCTATTTCACCATGAGATTGCATTCTGGAAGCAATATTTACAGTGTCTCCCCAGATATCGAACTGGAATTTTTTGACGCCAACTACCCCAGATACTATCGGCCCGCAATGAACACCCACCCGCATTTCAAAACCAAATTTACCTTCCTTTTCGCGCTCGGCCTTTCTCTTCTTAATATATTCCTGCATTTCCATCCCTGCAGATATCACATGCCAGGGGGTACATTCATTCTTGCTAAAATTACCTCCTACAGCCATATAAGAGTCCCCGA
>Ga0206979_1094_pt1 | contig 11386 bp, 13 predicted proteins | sample Alteio_BWMinCont_19_FD_153463 | JGI IMG/M metagenome (GOLD analysis project Ga0206979, IMG submission 153463) | Enriched cells from forest soil in Barre Woods Harvard Forest LTER site, Petersham, Massachusetts, United States -... | ecosystem: Environmental > Terrestrial > Soil > Temperate forest >... | reverse complement strand
GTGCAGGCCGCTCTTTAATCGTTGCCGATTAAAGAGCGGCCTGCACGGTCGCGAAGACGCCGGAAAGCGCGCCGCCCAAGGTCGTCAGCACGCCGACGATGGCGACGGCGATCAAGGACGCGATAAGGCCATATTCGATGGCCGTGGCGCCGTTTTCATTTTTAAGCAAGCGAAGAATCATCTTGGACATTGTGGTCTCCTCAAAAGTCTCGGGTTGAAATATCTCGAAGTCCGGATGGGCTGAGATTACCGGAGAGCTTTTAAGGAACCGTGAACTAAGCTTCGAATTTAGAAGTAAAAACAAGGCAACATTTTAGGAAAATCGTGCCGGATAGGGGCCATAATCCTTTATTTACAAGGATTTTTGCAAGAGACGGCGCTTAAACCCGCTCTTAAGGACGGCACGGGCACAATGCCCGCCACGAAAAATCTTTTGCCCGGTCCGCGATCCAAGTAAGAGAGTTGAAGCATGAAAAAACCTGCTGGACCCAAACCGTTATCCGCGCGCGGCGCTTCCGCCGCTCAGGCCGTCACCGAAAGTCTGGGCGCGTACTGGCTCGATGTCGCCAGCCGGATGCTTGTCGGCGGATTCTTCGCGCTTTGCGCGGTCACTTATCTGAAGCACGCCATGGCCTCGCTCCATGGGATGGATCTTGCGCATCCCACCCTCGGGCAATCGGCGAATGTCGTGTCGGTGCTGGCCCTGATGTTTTTCATGGGGCTGGTGGCTTATCTCTATGCCGTGCGGCTGCCGCCGCTTACCAAATTTGCGGGCTGGCTTCCGGCCGCAGCCGCCGTGCTCGGCTCGTTTACGACCTTCGGGCTTCTTTTGCTCCATCCGCGCATGGATCTCGCGCCCTCCACCCGGCTTGTTTCCTCGGGCCTTATCATCGCCGGCAATATCTTCGCCATTTATTCGCTGCGTTATCTCGGCCGTTCCTTTTCGATTTTGCCGCAGGGGCGGCGGCTCGTCACCGGCGGTCCATACCGTTTCATTCGCCACCCAGTCTATCTGGCCGAAGCCATTGCGACCATGGGGGCCATGATAAACTTTCTCTCGTTTCCCGCCTTCGCGCTCGTCGTCGCGCAACTGTTCTGCCAGCTCCTGCGCATGCATTTCGAGGAAAAAGTTCTGGCCACGGCCTTCCCGGAATACGAAGAGTACCGCCGCCATACCAAGCGCGTGTTGCCCGGCATTTACTGAGCGGTTTTTTCGTACCACCAGCTTTCTAAAACGCTGCCGTACAACGGTAGCGCCGCCGGATGGCGCAAATGCGCGGTCCAATAGGCGATACGGTCGGCGCTCGAATAATAAAGCGGCACCATATAATGCCCTGCCATCAGAACGCGATCCAGCGCATGCACGGTCGCGAGCAAATCCTCGCGCGTCGCGGCGACCGGCACGGCGGCCGCCAGCGCGTCGATTACGGGATTCTCGATGCCGGCATAATTACGGCTGCCGGGCGTATCGGCGGCGGCGGACCCCCAGAAGGTGATCTGCTCGTTGCCGGGCGACTGGGTATTGGGCCATTGGTTGGCGGTGATGTCGAAATCGAACATACGCATGCGCTGTTCATACTGAGCGCTGTCGACGGTATGCACATAAACGCCGACGCCAATACGTTCGAGCAACCGTTTCCATTCGAGCGCGACTTTTTCCTCCGACGGGTTGGTAAGCAAAATTTCGAACCGCACCGGCTTATTCGATCCCGGCGCGTAAAGCTGATTGTCGTGCAAGCTATAGCCCGCCTTGCGCAGCATGGCGCTGGCTTCCAGCAGATTATCGCGAATGCCGCCGGGACCGAGGGCAGGTGGCGTCATCGGTTTGGTGAAAAGTTCCGGCGGCAGTTGCGCACGGTATTTATCGAGCAGCGCAAGTTCCTTTCCTTCCGGCAGCGGCGGCGCCGCCAGATCGGAATTGGGAAAAAAGCTCGTCGTTCTTTTATCCTGCCCGTAGAACAGCGTTTTGTTGATCCAGTCGAAGTCGAACGTATATTCGAGCGCCGCGCGCAGGGCCGGATCGTCGAGCGGCGCCCGGCGGGTATTGAGGATAAACCCGTAGGCGGGCGCGGTGTTCTTGTACTCGTCGCCTTCCTGCCGGATGCGACCGTCATGCAGGGCGGGTGTGTCGTAACCCGTCGCCCATTTTTTGGCGTCGTATTCGCGCCGCAAATCGAACGATCCCGCCTTGAAGGCCTCGAGCGCTATATTGTCGTCGCGGTAATAATCGATGCGGACCGCATCGAAATTATAAAGCCCCCGCTGCGAAGGGATATCGCGGCCCCAGTAATTAGCATCACGCGTATAGGCGACCGAACGGCCGGGATCGACGGCCGAAAGTCTGTAAGGCCCGCTGCCGACCGGCAATTGCCAGGTGCCTTTGGTAATGTCGCGGTCTTTCCAAGCATGCTGCGGCAGGATCGGCATCAGCGCCATGATAAGCGGCATTTCGCGGTTGAGGCTACCGTCCGGATTGTGTGCGAATGTAAAGGTGACGCTGCGGGGCCCTGTTTTTTCGGCCTTGGCGACTTTCCTGTAATAAAAACGCATGTTGGGTCGGCCGTTGTCTTTGAGAATGTGCCAAGAAAACAAAACATCGTCGGCGGTGACCGGCGGACCGTCCTGCCAGCGAGCCTTCGCGTCTATGGTGAAGGTTATGCTCGAACGGTCGTCCGGCACGACCGCGCTCTCCGCAAGAAGCCCGTAAAGCGTGAAGGGCTCGTCCCAGCAGCGCGCCATCAAGGACTGATAAACCAGGGACAGAAAGCCGAGGCTTAATCCGATCGGCGGCTGGCCGATAATATTGAAAGGGTTGAGACTGTCGAAAGTACCGGTGAAGCCGAATTTTATCGTTCCGCCCTTGGGGACGTCGAGATTGGCGTAATCGAAATGGGTGAAGCCGGGTTTGTATTTCGGTTCGCCATGCATGGCGATGGCCGGGCGCGATACATCTTCCGCACGGACCGGCGACGTGGCGAAAAGAACCGGCACGAGAAAAAGGAAAAAAAGGGCAAGCCGGGACATGTGTCCTCAATGCCGCGCGATCAGCTCTTGCGGTCCACCACGAAGCGCGCGACGTCTTCGAGATGCTTGGCGCGGCCGTCGAAAATGGCCAGGTGCTGAATCGCCTGTTCCGACAGCAAATGCGCCTGCGCCCGCGCCCGCGCGGGGCCAAGGACGGTGACAAAGGTCGCCTTGCCCGCGTTGGCGTCGCGGCCGACCGATTTACCGGTTTCGGCCTCTGTCCCTTCGGCATCCAGCAGATCATCGATGATCTGAAATGCGAGGCCGAGATCGTGCGCATAAGCGCGCAGCGCATTATGCTGCTGCAAAGATGTCTTGCCGAGAATGGCGCCCGCTTCGGCCGAGAAGGCGATAAGCTCGCCGGTCTTGAGGCGCTGCAGCCGCGTGATCGCGCCGATATCGAGCGGCGTCGTCTCGGCGATGAGGTCGAGCATCTGCCCGCCCACCATGCCGTGCACACCCGAAGCATTGGCCAGCGCCGTCACCAGCTTGCAACGCACCTGCGGATCTTCGTGCGTGCGCGGATCGGCCAGAATCTCGAACGCGAGCGTGAGCAAGGCGTCGCCCGCGAGTACGGCGGTCGCGTCGTCGAATTTCTTATGCACCGTCGGTTGGCCGCGGCGCAGATCGGCATTGTCCATCGCCGGCAGATCGTCATGGATCAGGGAATAGCAATGCACGCATTCGACCGCCGCCGCCGCGCGCAGGGCGCATTCGTCGGCGACGCCGAAAATGCGCGCCGAGCTTAGAACCAAAAACGGCCGCAGCCGCTTGCCGCCGCCGAGCGCGCCATAGCGCATCGCGTCGAACAGTTTTTTCTCCGGAAAATCGGATTGCGGAAGAACGCGGCCGAGCATTTCCGCCACCGCTTTGGCGGAATCGGACATGGCGGAGGCAAGAGTGGGGCTGACGGAGGGCATGGGCCGTTTCCGGGAAAGTCAGGAGTTGAGGGAGGTAAGCGACGCTTTGCCGTCGGGGCCGATCTCGATCCGGTCGATCTTGGCCTTGGCCTCGCGCAATTTCGTCTCGCAATGGCGTTTCAAAAGCGCGCCGCGCTCATAGGCGGAAATCGCATCGTCAAGCTTCGCCTTGCCTTCCTCAAGCTGGCGCACGAGCTTTTCCAGCTCGCCCATGGCTTCCTCGAAGCTCAATTTGGCGATCTCGGGCGGCACCCCGGTCGGTTTGGCGGCTTTTTCGTTCATGGCGGGGGACTTTAAACGCAACTGAGGGACACAAGCAAGCAGCGGATCGCCCTGTTTTTCAGCCCTTCTGGAGGGCCCTCACATGCGCACCTGCGCTTCTGGCCAGCGCATCCAGGTTATAGCCTCCCTCCAACGAACTAACGATGCGGCCGTTGCAATGTTTGCGGGCAACGCCGCGCAATTCGCCGGTGATCCAGCCGAAATCATCTTCCGTAAGCCGCAGATTGGCGAGGGGGTCGGATTTGTGGGCATCGAAGCCGGCCGAAATAAAAATAAATTCGGGCGCGAGGGCATCCAGTTTCGGCAGGACCTGCTGCTGCATGGCTTGACGGAAAACGTCGCTGCCTGCTTCCGGGGGCAGCGGCACATTGACGATATTGCCGTGCGGCCCGCGATCCGATGCGCGTCCGCTACCGGGCCAGAGGGGAAACTGATGCGAGGAGAAAAAGAGAACTTCCCGTTGTCCCGCCGCCCATTCTTCGGTGCCGTTACCGTGATGTACGTCGAAATCGACAATCGCAACGCGTGTTAGATTGTGCGCGGCCAACGCATGTGCCGCACCGATGGCGATATTGTTAAACAGGCAAAAACCCATCACGGTGGCGTATTCAGCATGATGTCCCGGCGGGCGGACCGCGCAGAAAGCATTTTCGATGCCGCCCTTCATAATTTCGTCGACGGCGCCAATCACCGCGCCCGCCGCGCGCAAAGCCGCTTCGCCCGACAATGGCGAAAGACCGGTATCGGGATCGAGCGCTGCATAACCGCTTTTCGGCACCTGCGCGAGAATCTTGTCGATATAGGCACGGTCGTGTACGCGCGCGATGGCATCGAGCGTAGCCGAAGGCGCTTCGCGACGTTGTAATCCCGCATAATCCGGTTTTTCCAATTCGGCCAAAATCGCCTTAAGCCGCTGCGGGCTTTCGGGGTGACCCGGATGGTTTTCGTGCCCGAGACAGGCACTGTGAGTGTAAAGGACGGTTGCCATGCTGTTTAAATTGGCGGCATCGGCGTTGCAAAGCAAGCAGACCCGTTACCGCGCCTCGTTCCAGCGGCCCGGATTTTCCGTGTACATAGTGCCCTGGCGGATGGAGGCGATATCGACCACATCCTCATGGCGGATGCGCTTGATGATTTCGGATTCGCAGGTAATCTGGATCTGGCCGAACAAGGTGACAGTGAGAGCCGAGACTTTCTCGTTAAGGTCCTTTTGCACCAGCCAATCGCGCACGGTCTTGAGAAAGCCGAGCGCCGCGACGCGGCGCGACTCGGTTTCGGCGGCGCGGGGCAATGGAACGCCGTCACTCGGCTGAAGCTCGATAAAGTAACGATAATGGGGGTTTGGCATCTATTTTCCCAGCCCCGAATCGGAAATTCGTCCGGTTTTTTGCAGTTCCATACTTTACGTTCGCATCGTTTAAAATTGGCTTAAAATGCCGTATATCGAGCTTTCGTCGGCGGGGAGGGAACGAAAGATATGGAATCGAACAAACGCCTCCGCCGGTTTAAAATTCCAACCGTGCGCAGTCTCGATAATATAGCGGTTCATTACCTAAGCCGTTATGCCGCTTCCGAATTCTCCCTGCGCCGGGTGCTGGAAAACCGGCTGCGGCGCGCGGCGGGCAGAAATGCCGAATTCTCCGGCAACGACATGCTGCAAAACGAGTTACGCGTTGCCATCGACAGCATCGTCGACAAACATAAAAAATCCGGAGTCCTTAACGACGTCGCCTATGCCGAGATGAAAACCGCGTCGTTGCGCCGCGCCGGGCGCAGCGCGCGGGCGATCAAGGTTAAATTGAGCCGGAGAGGAATTGCCGTCCCGCTTATCGAGCGTTCGCTCGAGCAAAGCGCCGAGGGTATGGACGCCGAAGCCGTCGAGCTTAAAGCCGCCATGGCGCTCGCGCGACGCCGGCGGCTGGGCCCATTCCGCACGAAAGACGGCGGCCCGGAGGCGGCCCGCAAAGATCTCGCCGCCCTCGCACGCGCCGGATTTTCTTTTGCCATCGCAAAGCAGGTTTTGGGTAAAAACGTCGACGAGGCAGACGATTTGTAAGAGCGCCGTCAGTGCGTTCCGCAGATTTGGCTTTTCTTGAAACTAATTGCCCGAATCCGATTTGACTTACAGGCAAAACCGACCTAGTATCTCTCCATACCCGGGGTGCCTTGAACGCATTGTGCGTTCGCTGGCTGAGATTATACCCGTTGAACCTGATCCGGCTAATACCGGCGAAGGGAGGACGTATGACAAGCAACACACACGCGTCGGCCACGACGCATTTCCAGCGTTCACAATCCGAATCCACTGCCCATAAAACCCTGTTCGGTTCGCCGGCGGCCGCCGGACGCCGCATCACGGCCGGTTTTTCCTATATCCAGCGCATCGGCAAATCGGCTTCTGTCGATGTGTGGTTTCCGGACTGCCTGCACCAGTCCATCAGCGAATTGCTGGCGGAGGGCAAGATACCGGGGCCCAAGAATTTTCCCGCCGAATGGGCCGCCGTGCGCCAGTTCGAATTATTGCAAGAAGCGGGCAATTATAAAATCTACGATCTCGATCCCACGCAATTACTGCGCACGTTGCGCGACATCACACGCAACATGAAGGGCGGCGGATACCGGGTGACGGTCGCCACCATCGGCAGCTATGCCGAAGGCGTCGCCGGCGACGAACTCGCCATTCTCGACCGGAACCTGCAGGAACGTATCTCGAATTTCGTCAATATGCTTTATCTCGAGGAGCAGAGCGAACGCATCAACGCCGCGCACGACCAATGCCTGCGCGACGAAAAATGGGATTTTCAGACGGCGCTGCCGCATGTCGGCTGCACCCTCGGCGCGCGCGACCTGTTCCGTCCGCATACCGCCGCGCCGCAAAGCGTGAGCGTGAAAGGCGAAAGCGGGCTTATTCCGGCAGCGCCGCACTGCGTGACAGTGGAACATGCCGCAAATTGGGCGGAAGATCTCGGCGTCCGCGATCCTGCGACCGACAAACCTTTCACGCGCGTGGTCGGCAACCCGCAAGCGGGCCAGTATTGCGTCGCGCAGGGCATCTATCAGTTCGCCGCCAGAGACGCGTGGCGAGAGGTGTCGATATCCTATCGCTACGCCACCGGCGGCGAGAAACTGTCGGATGCCGGACGCACGCATCGCCTCGCGCGGTATTTCTTCGACATTCTCGGCCTTCTGCCGCAAAGCCACATCGTGCATGACACCGCCATCGGCCTGCAATTGCCGGAATCGAATGCCGAGAATCAGTGGCTCTATATCGCGCGCGACGGCGAAAAGGTCGGCGATTTCGTGCGCCTCATGGATAATCTGTTCGCACCCTTCAATAAAATGTCGCTTTCGGAACTCGACGGCCGCGCCGACGCGGCGCCTGAGGTTAAGGCGATGGTCGGGCATATGCAGGGCTACGGCGACCGACTCAATGCGGGCGCGGACCAGTTTTACCGCACCCTCGCCCATTACGCGCGCTAATCGACGCCTAGACGGCGATTATGATTTTGCGTGAAATCCGGTTCACGAACGCGACCCATTGGGTATCGATCACCGCGAAAATCGTTGCCAGAACGGCGATGGCAGGAACAAGCGCCAGCGCTGTGATTGTAAGCGTCACGAACGCGCTGTTGCCGCTCTTCATGAAAAGGAAGACGGCGGAGCCGAGCGAGAAAATAAGAATGAGATGCACGAGATAGATGGGGAACGATAAACGCCCAAGCAACCGCGCCCCTGCGCCCGAGAAAAAGCGTCGCAATCTCTCGTTGCCGATAAAGCTTATCATCATCAGCACCGCGCCGACGGTCGAAGTATAAGCCCGCAGCGCCTCGCCGTTGATAGGGACGAGAAAATCGAGAAAGCCGTAAAGCCCTACCGGATCGCGATAGCCGAGAAAAACGAGGCCAAGCAAAATGCAGCCCGCCGCTGCCGGTCCCTTGAGGCCTTTGAGTCGGGGCGCGCAATAAGCCAGCATGCAGCCCGGCAAAAAGGGAAACAGAAACGGCTCGACGAAATGCGCGGCAAAGCCGATCAGCAAAACGGCAAGCAGAATAAATTCCGCGCGTCCGCGCAGCATGGTTATCAGCGCCGCGAAACCGAAAACCAGATAGCTCCCCATAAACTCGATATGAATGGTCCAGAGCAGGGGATTGAACGCGTTGTTGTCGTGAAAAAATGCTTCGCTCAATCCGTTCGCCACCGCCGCGCCGAAGGTGGGATCGAAGGGCGGCTTCATCGCGAAACCGAATGTCGCAAGCCAGTCCGAACGGCTTTCCAATCCCGCACTTTCGTAGGCGTAGAGGTGAAAATGGAAAAACAGCCATGACAGCATCACGCTTAAAAACACCGGCAGGAAAAGCCGGAACCATCTTTTGAGTGCCCCGTTGATAAGCACGCGTTTCTGCCCGGTTTCGAAATAGCGGCGCGTGAGCACATAACCGGAAAGCACGAAAAAAATACACACCGCGCCGGTGCCGTGAACGAACGCATAAAACGGCGTGCCCGCCAGCCCGTAAGCGGGATCGGCAAGCAGCGCCGGTGCGAAGGCGAGCAGGAAATGCCACGCCACCACCGCAAGCGCCGCCAACCCCCGCAAAGCTTCGAGGGGCAGATCGCGCCGTTCCGAATCTTTTATGCCGACGAAAGCCACGATGGGGAAGACCGAGAAGGGATGTTTTCGAGATTTAGGGGAAAGACGCGCGGCAGGCAATCGAAAGATCGTCACCTTTAAGTCGAAACACCGGTGTTCACAACCGACCATGCCGGGGGTAGACATAAGCATCTTTGCTCTTTGATGATCAGATCGCTGGATGGGACGTACGATAACAGAAAAGCCGAAAAATCCTGGCAGCCGTATCGAAACTCTTGATTCAGTTCGCGGCATAGCCTCGGTCATGGTGCTTGTTGCGCATTTCTATGGAATTTGGCCGGTCGCCGAACGCGTGCCCTATCTCGTCAAATATTGGCCGGTGCCGCTGGGTATGGTTTTGAATCCACACGCGGCCGTCCTAATTTTCTTCGTTCTCAGTGGTTATGTACTCGCGCCTCCGTTTTTTAACGGTACGCAGCCGGCATACCCGCGCTATCTGCTCAAGCGCTTTTGCCGCATTTATATTCCGTTTGCCTTATGCCTTATCGTAATGATGCCGCCGGGACCGAGCGTGTCGCTGCTGGCGGGCCACTTTCTTTTGTTCGGGACGCACCCAGCCATGAGCCAGAATCCGGCAATCTGGACGCTTGTCTACGAACTACGAATATCCGTCATTTTCCCTTTGCTCGTGCTTCTCTGCCGCAACACATACATCGCCCTGTTCACAGGGACCTGCATGTTTGCCGCTGCAACCGCCGCGCTGGCGGCAACGGGGGGGGGGGGACAAGCCCGATCTACGCCGCCACCATTGGCTCGACGTTTCTCTGGATGATCTGGGTCGTTCCGTATTTCCTCGCGGGCATTCTTGCCTGCAAGCACCGGAAAAACATCCATGGCCTGTTACAGATTTTTCCAGGATGGGCGCGCGATACACTCCTTGTCGTTCCACTCGCTATTTTCATGCTTCGGTTCGATTATCTGAATTGCTTCCTCGGTCTCCTTTATTGCCTGGGAGCGTCGATGGTCATCGTGTCTGCGGTTGAAGCCCCTACGTTCAGGAAAATTTTGATGACAAAGCCTCTGCGGTGGGCCGGGCGGATTTCATATAGCCTATATCTGGTTCATCTTCCCATCTTGTTTTGGTGCTTTACGGTCTTACATGGATTAATCCATCCGGCATGGATTTTTCTGTTCACCGTTGCGACGTCTTTCGGTGCGGCGGCTCTGGTGCACAAATGGGTGGAACAACCGGCATCCCGGCTCGGCCATCTGCTTGCCCGATCGCCCAAGGTGAATGCAGCATCATCTAAGCTCCCGCCGTGATGCGGCAGTCTGTCTCCGGTATCCCGCGTCAACGTGCGTTTCTGCGTCGCCGTTTTTTGGCCGGCGGGCCCATATCGATTGCCGTCAGCGGCACTCCCGCCTCCGCAAGCTTGATAAGCCCGACCTCGATGCTCGTTTTCCATTTATCCTTGAGCTTTGCGTAACGCCGCATGGCGCCGACCGGCACGAACACTTCGCGAAGCCGCAACTCGGCAATGAATCCGGCGCAGATGGCGCATGGCTCGAGCGTAAGATAAAGCGACGCGCCATCGATATCGGCGCGTGCACGCAAGGCGCTGGCGATCACGATCTGTTCGGCGCAGCTGATCCAGAGGGATTTGACGCCGTCGATATAGCGCTCCGGCCGCTTGCGGTCGACGCCGTGCGCGAACCGGTTGGCGGCGCCGGCGATCTCATGGCCGTGGCGGTCGACCAGTATGGCGCCCACCTTGACGGTCGGATGCGGGCTGCCGCCATGGCCCGGCGGGCGGCGCGCGATATCTTCGGCGCGCGAAAGCCAATGACGGTGAATAGCGAGCGAGGTTCGGACAGGGCGTTTTTTGCGGGGCGATACGGATTTGCGTGGCATGGCGGCCCTTCGGTTCAGGGCCGGCCATTTTCGGCCGCGAGGCTTACAAATCCGTTAAAACGCGGTTTTCCCTTGGCGCACCGGCGGGGAGCGGCTAATAAACGCTCTTTCCCTTTGGCCAGCCGGTTGCCGCGTCCATGCTTCGTCCGATCCATTTCATACCCGCCAATACCAAGATCGATTTCGTCGCCAAGCGCTGGTGGGCTTTCAGCCTCACAATGCTTTTGGTGATTATCACCATCGTGGCGCTGTGCGTAAAAGGCCTTAATCTCGGCATCGATTTCAAGGGCGGCATTCTTCTCGAAGTGCGGGCGCCGCAAGCGGTCGATATCGTCGCCCTGCGCGGTGCGCTAAACAGCCTCAATCTCGGCGAAATAGAATTGCAGCAACTCGGTGAACCCACCGATGTGCTCATCCGCATTCAGCGCCAGCAAGGCGACGATGCTGCGCAAATGAAAGTCGTCCAGATTGTGCTCGATAAGCTCGGACCCACTTACGAAAGGCGCCGCGAAGATGTGGTAGGCCCGACGGTGGGGACGGAACTTTTGCATGCCGGGATTCTTGCAACGGTTCTCGCGATGGCGGCAATCTCGCTTTATGTCGGCCTGCGTTTCGAATGGCAGTTCGGCCTCGCGGCCCTCATCGCCACTTTCCACGACG
>Ga0206979_1127_pt1 | contig 11431 bp, 5 predicted proteins | sample Alteio_BWMinCont_19_FD_153463 | JGI IMG/M metagenome (GOLD analysis project Ga0206979, IMG submission 153463) | Enriched cells from forest soil in Barre Woods Harvard Forest LTER site, Petersham, Massachusetts, United States -... | ecosystem: Environmental > Terrestrial > Soil > Temperate forest >... | reverse complement strand
ATGGCTTAATGCCACCCGTGAGGTCAAGAAAATACATGTTGGATCCTGATTGTGTGGCCGCATAGGTCCACAAAATACCGGCCGTGCCGCTACCCATGATGTCTATAATTCGTATACTGTCCACATCGCTGAAAGGCGGTGTTCCGTTGATCACTATTGGGTCGCTCCAGCTATTGCCGCTCTGGTTGATCCACAGGGTGATGCGGTCGTTTTCAATATATACAAAATCACTAAGCCCATCCCCGTCCACGTCGCCGAGGTATATATGTGAAGGATTATAATTGTAAGGGAGTTTTGGAGAGTTGAAGCTATAGATCAGGTATCGAATGGAAAACTCACAACCAACTACAGCTATCACCAGGGATATTGGGACGGTGGCGAGCGCGAGTTTAGAGGTTTTGGCCGTGTGGAGCAGCAGGATACAGAAGTATTTGAAACATTTAATACCACCAGTTTACTTGGCAATACGCCTTTTGAACAAATAAACACACAGCAATATTCTTCTCCCACGCTTACCAAACATTGGTTTCATCTTGGGCCGGTGGGACCTGAATTTGGCAACTGGATAGAGCTTGACCTGAGCCAAGAATATTGGAGCGGAGACACGAGTAGCCTGCAGCGGCCAGCCAGCTTGCAGCTCTTCCTGGAATCATTGCCACGGCGGGTACAACGTGATGCCATCAGGGCAATGCGGGGTACCGAACTGCGATCAGAACTGTATGCACTGGATGGCACTTCATTGCAGTCGCGCCCCTATACCGTAAATGAAACCCTGCCAGGTTTTTTGCAGGTGCTGAGCCTGGTAGATGCGGCACAAAATACAACAACTATTTTAGCTGATGTGGTGCAAACCTATCCAGGTGAAAGGATCGTGTCGCTCTCCACAATGCAGATATTTTTTCCTGCGGGGTTGGCCCAGCGAGGCAGCCAGTGGGAACGGGGCACCGAGCCGATGACATCTATTTCGGTGACAGGTAACTATGATAGTTACGGGCAGGTCCTTTCTAACGCTAGCATTGGAGTGCCACGCTATGGCGACTGGCGGGGCGGGGGTGGCAATACCGACCCATACCTAGGCACCATGACCCTTTCGAATTTTATATATGTCGATACGATAAACCAATACATGATCCGCCCCTTGTTTGGCAAAGGGTGGGATATTACAGGGAGTTCAGGTACTGCAGCTGTGAGCTATCTAAATGCCGCCCTTGCTCAGCTTTCGGGTACTGTTACTTTTCCACTTATCAGTCATGTGATCAGTTATTATGATGGTGACCACACCGTTGTTTTCCAGGGATTACCCTATGGCCAAATAGGATTGTATGGCGCACACGTGCGTGATGAAAGTCTAGCGATTACCAATGATATTATCAGCGCAGCGTATGCCACCACACCACCATGTTTTGCTGGAACAGGTACTCCCGACTGGAGCGCTTATCCTTCAGGTTTTACGGGCGCCTTGCAGGCAGATTCCCTGGGCTATAGTTATTATACGGGTACGGATGGTGGTAAACATGTTGAGGGATATTATGTAACCCCGGGCGCAAAACAATTTGATTTCCAGGTAAGCACTCCTGTGAACCCGCGGGGACTTATGATTGCCAGCGCAGATGCTTTTGAAGACCAGACTACTGTAGCCTATGATACCTACCAGTTAATGCCGCTGACGGTAACTGACTCTGTAGGCATGGTAACCGTAGCAGCCTATGACTATCGGATGATGCAGCCCAATCTGATCACAGACCCGAATGAAAATATCAAGGAAGTGGCCTACTCTCCTTTAGGCCTGATGTACAAGACGGCTGTAGAAGGCAAAGCTACCGGTAGCCCCCAGGGCGATAACCTGGCTAACCCAACCACATTGATTACCTATGATTTTTTCAATTTTATAAATAATGGACAACCGGTTTGGGTGCAGACCGCCATGCGCGAGCAGCATTATTATCCAACTGAAACTAACAGCCCCTATATTATCAAATGCGACTATAGTGATGGTTTTGGGCGGCTGATACAGACCCGCTCTCAGGCAGAAGACACGTTATTTGGTATTGATATATCTACAACTCCTTATGGTACAGGCAGCAGTGGTTTGCCTGCAGACCAGACTGCCCCAAACGCTGATGCGATGGGTTCAATCAGGACAAGTACCGAACTGAATGTGGTGGTAAGCGGATGGCAGGTTTATAACAACAAGGGAAAGGTGGTCGAAAAATTTGAGCCTTTTTTTGACCTGGGCTTTGATTTTGTGGAGCCAGGCCTTACTCCTTTTGGCCAAAAAATACAGATGTTCTATGACCCGCGTGGCGTATTGATACGCACCCTGCAACCCGATGGCACCCAGGAAAAACTGGTATTGGGAATTCCTTATGTCAACACCAACCCTGATGTATATGCCCCAACCCCTTGGGTGAGTGCCGCTTATGATGCGAATGATCTTGATTCTACCTTGCTGGCGTATGGCACACCAAAATTTAACTATCTTGATGCCCTTGGCAGGACGATAATGACTGATGAACAAAATGTGTATCATGACTATATAGGTAGCAGTGGTACCGTCACCCAGGATATTGCGATAGAATATCAATTTGATGTACGTGGCAATCTTATAAGAATGAAAGATGCGCTGCTAAGGTATTGCCCACAAAATGATATGTATGGTAATCCTGTATATAATATATATGACCTGCACAATAAGCCTTTAAGAACCTATAACCTGGATTCTGGGGTAAGTCAGGCACTTCATGATGCTATGGACAGATCTGTCATGGCGATAAACGCAAATGGAGCCGTGGCACTTTCTGCCTATGACCAACTTGGCCGAGTAATAGGTATGTGGGCGAAAGATAATAATATATCAGGAACGCTTTATGGCAGGCGGCATTTAATAAAATATGGTGACAGTGCGGGCTTAACAAATCCCCAGAATGAAAATCTGAAAGGAAAAGTGTACCAGTTTTACGATGAAGCTGGCCTTGTAGAAACAGATTCCTATGATTTTAAAGGAAATCCTCTTAGTAGTACTAGAAACATAATAACCCCGGAATCTTTTGTCGGTTCTGTATCTGAAACGGGCACCGATTGGTATATTACTCCTTTTCTTGTTGACTGGGACGCCGTAGTTCCTCCCCCAATAGATACCGCAGATTATACTACCCAAAACTCTTATGATGCACTGAACAGGATCACAGCAATGATTTATCCTACTGCAAATAGCGATACATCACCTACGACACGTACGTTTCTGACGACTTACAATAACGCAGGCGCCTTGGAAAGTGTTGTCTTGGAGGAAGATGTAAGCGGCGCCATAACCAATACTACCTATGTAGAACGTATTACTTATAATGCCCGCGGCCAAAGATTGCTGATCAGCATGGGTAATGGGATCATGACACGGTATGTGTATGATAACCGTAATTTTCGCTTACTCAGAATGAAATCTGAGGATTACATAATCAACCCAATGCCACCGCCAAACGAAGTGGATTATGAGCCTCAATCCGGTACCACCATACAGGATTTTGCTTACATATATGATTCCTTAGGCAATATCATGAATATCAGTGATCAGACTCCTGGTGGAGCCGTAGGAGGAGGTAATGGTTTGACGCGGGTATTTGATTACGACGCTCTTTATAGAATTTTAAAAGGTACCGGCAGAGAAAACCTTATCACCAGTGGCCCTCCGTATAGTATTAGCCCTTTTGCAGATAATACCCGAAGTGATATTGCTGGAAATACCACCGGTTACAAACAATATTACCAATATGATGCAATGGGTAATATCCTTCAACTGGATCACAATTCAGATACCATATCAGGAGCTGATTACACGAGGACTTTTACTTATGGAAGCATAGGGACAAACAACCGGCTAACCAATGGAAATGTTTGGAGCATAGATTATGGTTTTTCTTATGATAGTTGTGGCAATCAGACTTTGCAAAATACAGACAGCAATATGCAATGGGATTTTGCTGACAGGATGAAATGCTTTTTTATCAGGACCAGCACATTAGCAGAGCCAAGTAAATATGCCCAGTATGCCTATGATGCATCAGGGCAACGTGTTGTAAAAGTGGTGAGGACCATGGGCGGTGGCTATAGCGTGCGTGTTTATATAGGCGGTGTATTTGAGGAGTACTATAAATACGATTCCAGCCATACTTTTCTTGGCTATCAGGATGAGATCATGATTATGGATAACGAGAGAAAAGTAGCCAGCAAACTTATTGGTACATCTTTTGGGAGCGACGTAATGGGAATTAAGTACATTTATCCTGACCAAATCGGATCAAGCAATGTGCAGTGCAATGGAAGCGGTGGCCTCATCAACCGTGAAGAATATTATCCCTTTGGAGAAACTTCATTTGGTTCCTATGGGCGGAAACGATACCGTTTTTGTGGAAAGGAAAGAGATTGGGAATCAGGTATGTATTATTATGGAGCCAGGTATTATTTAGCATGGACTTGCAGATTTGTGAGTGTGGATCCATTAGTCGAAGAATATACATGGTCGAGTTATGTCTATGCAGGAAATAATCCGATCATGCTGAAGGATATAAATGGGGAGGGACCCGGACCCAAACCCGGTAACCACGAGGGCAAAATTCCTTTTTCTAATCCACTTCCACGTTTATGGCGGGGATTTAAAAGTTGGATTCACGGGATCGGTCAATCTATAAGTAAATTATTTAAAAAGAATGACCATGGCCATAATGGAGATCACAAAGATCCGAAGGGCAAATCACCTGAACAACAACATCCACATGGTGATCCACCTAAGGAACATATGCATCATATTGAGATCCCAATGCCAGAGGCCAATTTGACAATCACTATTCAAAATCATTCTCCCATAAAGTTGAATGCTGATTTTAAGCCCACAAAAGGTGGGGGTGGAGGGGGTACCAAAACCAAACAAACAACACCTCAAACCTCAAAATCTGGAGGGACAAAAGCGACGGCAAAACCCCCAACAAAAAACTCCGGAACAACAATTAAAACAACTCCTGGTACTCAAAATAAAATTACACCTCAGCCTGACGTCAAGGATTATTATAAAGAGTTAGGCATGAACTTAAAAGATATTACAATTGAGAATCTGCCAAATGGTATGGAAATAGTAAAAGGAATTAATGATATTTTTTCATTAGGGATTGCTTTACAGGCATTTGGCGAAGCTGCTTCACAAGGCAAAAGCCCAGTTGGAGTTTTCCCCTTTATCGGTTTTGTTTCAGGAATATTCCAAAACCAAGTAGATAGTGTGCAAATTGGAATTTTCTTCAAGTTTTTGCAAAATGGATATGATTATATAAGTAATGTTCTTAAAAATGATAAGGGTCCGAATTCATTCAGCAATCTGCTTGATTTACATTGGGCGTATTTAACCGAGGCTGATATGTTGAACCTCAGCCAAGGGAAAGGCAAATTAGATGATTTCGGATTCCAGAAATCTGGAGCCACATATGCTGTATTATATAGTGCTAAATACAATAATGCCGTTTTAGCAGTTTACAAACTAACTAAATGATGAAATTAATGCGGTACAAATTGATATTGTTCACCATAGTCGGGCTGATAATCAGTAGTTGCAATGTTCGCAAAGATGCAAATTATTACTATTTAAAAGGACTTAACTACTCTGGAGAAAATAAATTTGACTCTGCTATAAACTTTCTAAATCACGCAATTTTAATGGATTCAACGAATGGACAGGCTTACCAATACAGAGGATTTTGCTACTTGAAAAAAGGAGATGCCGACAAGGCAATTTCTGATCTGGAAATAGCGGACCAAAGGGGAGCAAATGACTATCGAACGAATTATTATTTAGGCAAAGCTTATTTTGTCTTAGGGGACTATAAGAAAGCGAGTATTTCATTTTTCATTGCAAGGGCTTTTAATCCGCTTGATACAACTATAAATTTAAATTTAGCCCTTTGTTGCGATAAATTAAAGGCAAATGAATGTACGAGGAGCTACATAAAGCAATATTTGCAATTCAAACCCAATAGTATTGAAGGATTGACTTTGTTAGCTTTTTCCTATTTTGGCACACCTAAAAATGATAGTTCTATAGTATATTTTGATCAGTTGATAGATAATTACCCAAATAGAAAAGATTTTTATTGTATGCGAGGAGATGCATTTGCATATTCAAATAATTACGATCGAGCGATTGTGGATTTAGATCATGCCATACGAATTGACCCAAATTATTTAAGTGCTTATAATGCGAGAGCTATGTGTTATAAACAGATTAATAAACTTGATAGTGCCTGCAATGATTTAGAAAAAATCATATCACTAGACCCTAATACGAAACTGAGAACATATATTGATTGTAAGTAGGGTTACCGCTAATCTCCGCCCTGTTGGTGTTGTCAACAAGTCATTTCTCTTTTGCAATAATACCAGGCACTGATGTGGTATTTGGACCGCTTGCACTTCTTTGGGCAGCACTCGACTTACTTAATCTTACGGATCCTATTGTAGATTATTTAATTAGACATATGGCAAATTATATGCGAAACCATTTTGGGATGCCTGTTTTTTATAGCAAATAAATTTATGAATATCATTTATTATATCGTGTATGTCCTTTATAAGGGTTATAAAAAATTTAACCCGCCAAATTATAACAATTTCGCACAACTTGTTGGCGGAGTTGTATTTCTCAATCTCTTAATTTTGTTTATTTTAATAGATATATTGTCTCCACATTCAAGGAAAATATTTCCTCAAAATAAGTTTTTATTGGTACTTGTAGCGGCTGGAATATACGCTGTGCATCTATATCTGTTTAGAAACAAAGAATGGTGGCTTAATAAATTTGCCCAACTTGATCAACTTCCAAAGAAGTCTAATATTCTTTTTACAACATTAACTTGTGTTTTCTTTGCATTTGTATTAATTTATTGTGCTTACAGGTTTATACACCATATAACTCATTAAATTACTTACCAGCAAAGGTTGGGTATATCTGGTGGACCCTCAAATTAGCAAGCAGTCGTCAAAGCATAAGCTGACATATCATCAAAAACAAAACTTTTTAATGGAAATAACAAAAAGAGTCGGATAGAAATATCCACCTCTTTTATTTTTGATCTATTATTTGTTCCCAATAAACTAGTCTCTACACAAATATCTCATAAAGATTGAGTTGTTTGGGAATTCTGCCGGGGAAAAACCGAAGTCGTTAGGCAGGTCATTCACGCTCACCTGGTAGTCAGGTACTTCTACTTCTTCTTCGAGCAGGTCAAATACTTTTTCATTTACGGTTTTTAGGTTTTCTTCGGAAAGCTTATATCCGGAATCGGGGTTTATAATTGCCTTTCCGTCATCATCTTTATCTGCATATTCTTCACAAATGGCAATTCTTGCCTTGTCAAAATCTACGGAATGTTTCTGGATAGAATCTTTGTGCTTAGATAGGGCATAAGTAAGCTTAAAAGGTATTTTTTCATCTAGTCTTTCAAACTCTGCAATAGCCGTATTCATTCCAAGTATTTCGGCGTTTTTTACTTTTCTCATAGGAGTGTTTAGTTAGTGTGTTTATTTTTTTAGCTTAAAAATCCAAAGGTACGCAAACAACTATAAACTGTGTTCAACATGCCTTGTTCGGTCGGTGTATATGCTGGTCCTGCATTTTCAAATCCACCAGTTTGTTGTGATGCAGGTGTCCCGTTAAAGAATGCAAGTTTCTGGTTGGTGGCCGTACCAATTACTGTTCCTGTGCTTACACCAAGAGCAATATTTACACCTTCACTAAATGTTAAATTACTAGATATTGAAGACCCTATTTTACCATTCAATTGAGATTGAATGCCTGAAGTAACCCCTTTAACATAACTCAATTCAGTAAGAGAGGGATAAGTACCCGTTGAAAGGGAAACAAGATTTTTAGAGCCATCAGTTGCCAAAATCTGAGAGGCTGTCAATCCTGAAGAATTAATGGTGCCCGAAAAATTAGTAGTGCCCGAAAAAGTTTTTGTTCCAGCGAAGGTCTGTGTACCAGTATTTACGGAACCTGGATTAGTTGCACTTGCAGATTGCATGTACAAGGTTGTACCTGAAATAGAGGCGCCATTAGCTGTTGCAGCGATGCCATCAAAACCACCCATGGTTGTCACTCCGCTTCCTGAAACTGAAGTCCAGGTTAAAGTTCCACTCCCATTGTTAGTAAGTACCGTCCCGCTAGCTCCTTGAGCAGAAGGAAATGATATCGGCAAATTGTTTAAATATACAATGTTACCTGATGAATTTATCTGGAATGGCAAAGGTGAGCCCGAGCCTACATTTATTCCACCAGAAAATGTTTTAGCCCCTGCAATGGTTTGAGTACCTGTGTTCATCAGTCCTGGATTGGATGAACTGGCAGATTGCATGTATAGGGTTGCACTTGAAATAGATGCCCCATTGGGTGAAGCTGTTCCGCCATCGAAAGAGCCAATGGTAAATCCTGTGGATACACCAGTTCCGCCATTTGCAACTGGAAGAATACCGCTCACATCAGTTGTAAGGGAGACTGCTGAGTATGAGGGAGATGTTCCACCGTGAAGAACAGTTGTAGAAGTACCTGCACCTGTTTGTGAAAAGACTCCGCTTCCATTGGTATAAAGAAGTCCGCCATTTGTGGAAAATCCAGAGAAAGTGATAGTTCCTGAAGAAGTTATTCCTGTAGCAGCGACAATGGCCCCGGAAGAATTAACCTGGAATTGGGACGATGAGCCTACAGAAAGCATAGACGAAGGACTTGTTGTCCCGATACCAACCTCGCCAGTTCTTTGAATAGCTAATCTTACATTTCCACCAGCACCCCCATTTTCATTGCCAATCACAAACTTGCCCGTATTACTCCAACCTCCCTGGCCAACAACCCAGGCAGTATTAGTCGTGGCGCCTGACGTATCGGAGTAAAGACCTATTGATGTTTCAGCATTGGCTGTACTTGGCACCATCTTTAATTGTCCATAGGCTGAACTGCCTTTGGTTGTGAGAGGGGTATTTGAAATAGGGCTTATATTAATACCTAATAAATTATTCACTCCGTCGTAAGCAGACGTTCCAAAATTAATTGTTCCATTGTCTAATATTTGGAATAAAGAAGTAGCAGAACTATTCTGCAACTGGAAGGTAACCCCGGTGCCTGTACCAGAACCTTGAACTGTGAACTTACCAGGAATAGTTGGGGTTTGTGAAGATGGACCAACGATAACTTTACCTGAAGATGCTTGAACGAGTACGGTTGGCATTGTTGAACTACTATAACTTGTTGCTACCGCTAACGATATGTCACTATTTGCAGTGGCTTGTATGGTAATTCCAGGCTTAGCGACTCCAAATCCTGTTACACCGTACCCGCCTCCAGAAATACCGCCTCCATAAAAAGTTCCGGAATTTGCTCCAAAAACCATTCCTCCAAAAGCATTACTTGATCCGGTATTAATCACACTAATATTAACACCATTTCCTGAAGTATCGGAACCTATTATGTCAATCCAATTATTTGCCCCAGGTGTTTGTCCAACGCCTATTTTCCCATTTGCATCTATAAATACTTTGTTTGTACCATTTACTCTTCCAAGAAATATAGGCGAACTTGTTGAAGCGTTATCAGCAATAAGTGCAGCAGAGGCATATGTTGGAACAGAAGATCCGTTGAGTCCAAAATAACCCCCCAATTGAATAGAAGAACCTCCTGTATTATAGGCTATTCCTACAACGCCAATGTTGGTTCCTGGATTTTTAACGGTAATGGCAGATGAGTATGACCCTATATTTAAAGTACTGTTCAAAGCTGTAAATTCGCCGCCAACATTACTGCCTGCATTTGCTCCATCCGCATAACCAGTTACAGCAACATTACTACCTGAACCTGTACTTTGATTTATAAATACAGCTGTCTGAACAGTAGAGGAATTGGTGGTAACTGCTAAAGAACCTGATGTAATTATATTTCCTTGATAATTAATATTAAAGACAGATATTCCGTTAGTTTGTAAGTCTATTAGGTTACCGGTAAATGAACTGGCAGCGTTTACGCCTAATCCTGTTCCAGCTGGATTCCAACCTGCTGAAGTCGTGCCGCTTGGCTCTATAAGTAACTGGGGTTTTGTTGAAGACGCTGATCCACCACTAAACCATGTGCCGGAAAGAAGTTCAATTGGGGTGGAAGCAGCACCTGAGCCTGTAATTGCAATAGCCCCTAAATGCGAAATTGTAAATCGAAGCGTACTATTAGCAGCGTCCTGAAATTTAAGTGATCCGTCACTTGGTAAAAGTAAACTGAGATCGTTAGCGGTATATGCCAGGTTTAAGAATCCCATACTATTAGTTGATGTACCCCAGTTAATAGCAGCTTTAGCAACTCCGCTTACGTTGAAACCAATACTGGGGTTCCCGCCACCAGTTGAATTTACTACTAAAATACTAGAATTTCCTGTCCCTGCATTAGTAAAGACGATTTGAGGAGTATTGTTTGAATTCTCTGTAAAAATAACATTCAATGGTACTGATGGAGAATTAGTGCCGATGCCTAATCTATGGTTAGTTCCATCCCAGAAAAGGTTTGAATTATCCTGTGATAAATATCCGGTTGTACCAGCAAACGGTATAGAGCCAGAGGTCAAAGCTGTTGACCCGGAAACCTGGGCGAGAATGTTTCTACTTGAAGAGGGTGTAAAATACAATTGTGTACCATCGAATTCAACATTACCAGAAGCAGCCGTTGTCAGATTTGTACCAGTTTGAAATGTAAGCGGAGCAACTGATGTGGTACCAGCTGTAAGCGTGAGGTTTCCTGTCATTGAATCACCCGCCCTGTTCAAGGGGACATAACCATAGCCCACATTCATAATAGTCCAATTAGCTGCCGTTTGACCTGGAGTATTAACTAAAGCCCTTATTGTATAGCCAATATACACATTCATACTTCCTAGCACACCTGCAACTGAGATATTCCAAACATCTCCCGCCATTATTGCACCACCGGTACCGGAGCCTCCTGCAGATGGGAATAAATCACTTGAAGCATTATATACACCCCTGTAACTGAAATTTCCAAATTCTCTGGAATTGAACGCGAGTACCGCTTGATATATAAAATTCAGATCGGAATGGATAAATGAGCTACTCGGAAACGGTAATGGCGGTAATTGTGGGGGCGCCGTGATGTCATTCATCAGAGCTTTATAAATGAAGTTAAAATCTGAATGCAAAGAGGAACCAACTCCAGTTGAAGGTGGATACGGTGGTAAGGAAGCAGGTAAGGTCATAATTGTTAGGTTTAGTTAATGGGATTAAAATTCTTATACAACAGGTTCCAAATATAAAAATTATTTTGGAACCAAGAATTACATTAATACAATATTAAATAATTAATTTTTTAATATTCGTCCACATTACTCAACAACAAGATAAAATAGAA
>Ga0206979_1126_pt1 | contig 11549 bp, 8 predicted proteins | sample Alteio_BWMinCont_19_FD_153463 | JGI IMG/M metagenome (GOLD analysis project Ga0206979, IMG submission 153463) | Enriched cells from forest soil in Barre Woods Harvard Forest LTER site, Petersham, Massachusetts, United States -... | ecosystem: Environmental > Terrestrial > Soil > Temperate forest >... | reverse complement strand
GTAAGAGATGGCTTAAAACCGGTTCACAGAAGGGTGTTGTATGGAATGACTGAACTTGGATTGGCTCATAACCGCCCTTATAAGAAATCAGCACGTATTGTTGGGGAAGTACTTGGTAAGTATCACCCGCATGGCGATACATCTGTATACGACACCATGGTGCGTATGGCCCAGGATTGGTCAATGCGTTATACGCTCGTTGATGGACAAGGGAACTTTGGTTCTGTGGATGGGGATAACCCGGCCGCAATGAGGTACACAGAAGCCCGTCTTACCAAGATTGCCGAGGAATTACTAGTGGACATCGATAAAGATACGGTTGAGTTCAGACCAAACTTTGATGAATCCCTGAGCGAACCAACCGTTCTGCCTTCCAAGATACCTAACCTTTTAATAAACGGTGCATCCGGCATCGCGGTAGGTATGGCCACCAATATGCCCCCTCACAACCTAAGCGAGGTGATCGATGGCATCATGGCCTATATTGACGACCACGAAATATCTATTGATGAACTCAGAAAATTCGTCAAAGCCCCGGATTTTCCAACGGGTGGTATCATTTACGGATATGAAGGTGTTAAAACTGCTTTTGAAACCGGAAGGGGAAGAATTGTTATGCGTGCCAGGGCTACCATTGAACAACTTCCCGGAAATCGTGAAAGAATTATAGTAAGTGAGATACCTTACCAGGTAAACAAAGCTACCATGATCGGAAAGACATGGGATATGGTAAGTGAAAAAATCCTGGAAGGAATTTCAGAAATAAGGGATGAAAGTGACCGTACCGGTATGCGGATCGTTTATGAAATAAAACGCGATGCAGACGCCAATGTTGTATTAAACAAGTTGTTTAAATATACTGCGCTACAGAGCTCATTCAGTGTTAATAACATCGCTCTCGTTCATGGTCGTCCAATAGCCTTGAACCTGAAAGATATGATTCGTCACTTTGTGGATCACAGGCACGAAGTGGTAGTTCGCAGAACGAAATATGACCTGGCTGAAGCTGAAAAAAGAGCGCATATTTTAGAGGGTTTACTGATAGCTATTGACAACCTTGATGAGGTCATCAATATTATCCGTGCTTCCGCAACTCCTGATATAGCAAGAGATGGTTTGATGGGGCGGTTTGGTTTGACAGAAATTCAATCCAAAGCCATTTTGGATCTGCGTTTGCAAAGGCTTACCGGTCTGGAGCGCGATAAGATCAAGGCGGAATACGCTGAGATCATGGAATTGATTGATTATCTTAAGAAAATCCTTGCCGATGAGGGTTTGAGGATGACCATCATTAAAGAAGAACTTGCCGATATCAAGAAAAAATACGGTGACGAAAGAAAAACAGAGATCGTATATGCCGGGGATGAACTAACCCTGGAAGATATGATTGAAGATGAGGATGTTGTAATTACCATTAGCCACCTTGGCTATATGAAACGCACCACTGTTCGTGACTATAAAACACAGGGCAGGGGAGGGAAAGGCTCAAAAGGCGCTACCTCCAGGGAAGAAGACTTTATCGAGCATCTTTTTGTAGCCAGTACACATAGCTGGATGCTGTTTTTCACGGAATTAGGCAAATGTTACTGGTTACGAGTGTATGAAATTCCGGAAGGTGGCCGAACCACTAAAGGACGGGCTATACAAAACCTTATTGCTATTGAAAAAGAAGACAAGATCAGGGCATATATTAGTATCAAGAGCATTACAGATGAAGAATATCTGAAAAGTAACTTCATCCTGTTTGCTACCAAAAAAGGCGTTATCAAGAAAACGGCTCTCGAGGCTTATTCAAGGCCGCGCCAAAAAGGTATCATCGCCATAAACATTGTAGAAGACGATCAATTGCTTGAAGCAGTCCTGACCAATGATGCAAGTGAAGTGATTATCGCCACCAAGTTCGGCCAGGCTATTCGTTTCTCCGAAAATAGGGTACGCTCTATGGGAAGAAATTCTACCGGAGTTCGTGGCGTAAGACTTAGCGAAGAAGTGGACGATGAAGTAATTGGCATGGTTTGTATGACCGATTTGTCTTCGACAATTCTCGTTGTATCTGAAAAAGGATATGGAAAGAGATCATTGATTGAAGATTACCGCGTCACCAATCGTGGCGGCAAGGGCGTTAAAACATTAAGCATCACTGAGAAAACAGGAAAACTTGTTGCTATATTGAATGTTGACGATACGCACGACCTCATGATCATTACCAAAAACGGTATATTGATCAGGATGTCAGTTGCTGAAGAGATCCGCACCATGGGCAGGGCAACACAAGGGGTAAGACTCATCAAATTAAACGCTAACGATGAAATTGCCTCAATAGCCAGGCTTGATGAAATGGAAAAAGACGAAGAAGATGAAAATGAGGATATTGCTGGTACCGAAAACGAAGGGGAGGAGCAGGAGTCTTCAAACGAGAACGAAGAAATTTAACCATTATAATATGAAAAAGCATATTTGGCTTATGGCCTCTGTTGGACTATTTATGACAGTTCAGACTATGGCGCAGCATTCTAAGGTAACAAGCGCCTGGAGTTATCTACAAACCAAAGATTATGACAAGGCTATTGAGGCCATAAACCTGGCTGCAAAAAATGATGACACCAAAGGGGAGGCCAAAACCTGGTTTTATAGGGGAGAGGCTTATGACGGGTTATATACCAGCACCATTAAGGCCCTTAAGGATAAAACCAAAGGCAAAGATCCGGCAGCTATAACAGCTTATAACGACTATGTTTCGACGAATACGGATCTGAAAGAGGCTGCAAATTCTTATATGAAAACGATTGAGCTGGATTCTAAGAAGGATTTCCCTGAAGCAAAAGATTTGCTTGTAAACGATGCGTTAACATTATATAATGATGCTTACACATCTTATAATAATAAGAAATACGCGGAATCTCTTGATAAATTCAGGCAGTTTGGATTGGCCTACAACGCACTGGGAGACGCCAAAGCAAAAATTGACAAAGCATTCTCCAGCGTAAAACCACCGATCGATATCAGGGAAATAAAGCTATATATGGCCGGGTGTGCTTTACAGCTTAAGGATAGAGACCAGGCGAAACAATTACTCCAGGAACTTGCCGACTCTAAATACCCAAATCCGGTCATTTATCTGAATCTTACCAAAATGTATGAAAGGGATAATGATTCTGCAAAAGCGTTAACTGTTTTGGATAAAGGACTTGATGCTTTACCTGACAGTTTAAAAAGTGGCGTATTGGTAGAGAAATTAAATATATACCTGGCGCAAGGCAAAGTATCGGAAGCAATTGCCGTAGCCGAAACTGCCATAAAACAAAATCCAAAAAATATCAGTCTTTATGTAGCGCTGGCTAATCTTTATGCGCATCAAAAGCAATATGATAAAGCGACTGAAATATTTAAACAGGCATCCGCGATTAACAATGATAATTTTGCCCTCGCCAGCAGCCAGGGATTGCTGAAGTACAATTTGGGTGTTGACAAATTCAATCTATCTATTGATGCCAAAGCTACAGCCGACCAGGACAAATATCTTGCACAGGCCAGGGAATTCTGGAAGGATGCTGTAAAAGATCTTGAGCATGCATTGACACTTCAAAGAACTGCGACTGATCAACAGAATTTGAAGGATGCGTATGATGCCTTATCTAAGATGTATTATCATCTTGATGATCCAACAAACGGCAAGAAATACAACCAGCTTTTCAAAGAGCAGTAGCAGAAAATCTGCGAATTTCCATCACCTGGAAGCATATATGGTTCTGTATCAGCGAAAAAGCTATTTAACATAATGTAAATTATGTAACAAAAGGGTCATGGCTTTTATAATGAGGAAAGTCAAAGAATTTCTAAAAGTCTTTGACTTTGGAACTGACTAAAGTCTTCGAATCCGGAACAACTCAAAGTTAATGTTCCAACAAATTTGGTTGAACATTCATCAGCACATAATACTTGTTCTTAAATTGCGAAGAACAAAAAGTTGTACCTGGAATTTCGAAATCAACTTTAAAAACATATTACATGAAATACAAAAAACTCGGTGATACCGGACTCCTGGTATCTGAACTTTGCCTCGGTACCATGACCTTTGGCGGTAAAGGAATCTGGACCCATATTGGCGCGATCGAACAGGATATCGTAAACCAAATGGTAAAAGGCGCCTTTGATGCAGGCATCAATTTTATAGATACTGCAAATGTCTATTCTGAGGGTTTATCAGAGACCATGACTGGCAAAGCCGTCAAAGATCTTGGCCTGAATCGTGAAGACCTGGTTATTGCTACCAAAGTTTTAGGCCGTATGAACCCAGGCCCAAATGGCGCCGGACTTAGTCGCAAACACATCCTTGCCCAGGCTGATGCAAGCCTGAAAAGATTAGGCATGGATTATATTGATCTTTATCAGATCCATGGTGTCGACCCTTTGACGACCTATGAGGAAACCCTTGATGCCCTTAATTCATTGGTACAGAGTGGGAAAGTGCGCTATATCGGCTGCAGCAATCACCCTGCCTGGAAAATTATGAAGGCAAACAGCATTTCCGAAAGTAAAAATTTTGCCCGTTTTCAATCATTGCAAGCGTATTATACCATTGCCGGTCGTGATCTGGAACGCGAAATTGTACCGATGCTTCATGACCAGAAAATGGGACTAATGGTTTGGAGCCCTTTGGCAGGTGGATTCCTGACAGGCAAATACCGGAGAGAAGGCAATGAGGATAGCAGTTCCCGGAGAATTAATTTTGACTTCCCTCCCATTAATAAAGAACGTGCTTTTGATGTGATTGATGTCATAGAGCCGATTGCTCAGTCTAAAGATGTCTCTATTGCACAGATTGCCTTGGCCTGGCTATTGCATCAGCCGGTAGTTACTTCTATCATTATTGGTGCGAAAAAACTGGATCAACTCGAAGATAATTTAAAAGCAATTGAAGTCCGGTTGACACCTGATGAACTTTCTAAACTAAATGAAGTGACCGCATTGCCCGCGGAATATCCAGGTTGGATGTTGGAACGCCAGGGAAGCAACAGAAAGGAAGGTTAACCGGCTTTTGGCTTCAGAAAATTGTATTTGGCGCCAAGTTCTATGCCTGTAAGTGTTTGATATGCTGCACTTGGTGTACGGTTCTCATAACCTTTGGTGTAATAGTTAATCAAAGCAAAGCGATAAATCGGGTTAACGAAACAGCTCCAGTTTGAAGAAAATTTGTGTTCAAATCCCAAGCCCAATTGGATATAATTTTGATAAGCAAGGGTCCCGATTGGACCTGGAACAGGGGGCGAACCTTCAAGGTCCCAGGATTCACCACCAATATTGGTTTGTGCGATTTCGAAGGAACTTATATCGCCGATGCTAACATAAAATTTGCACTGTTTTGTTTTAGCCAGGTAAAAATTTGCGATTAATGGCACTTCAAGATAATGAATTGTCGCAGCATAAGATGAATAGGTCGACAACCACCAGTTATCGGGTACAACATAACTCCTGTATATATATGAATCAAAATAGTAATAACCAACACCACCTCGCAATAAAACAAGATTATTAGGTTGATATTCCAAGTATAAATTAATAGCTGGTTTAATCATACTATATGTTCTGTATCCATACGAAAAAGCGTTTTCCTTAAGAGACGCCATATAATCGAGTGAAATATTTGGCGTGATGCTTCCAGATACAGACCAATTGGAAATCCCCTCATTCTGAGCGGTTGCTTTTAGTAAAATAAAAACACAAATAAATGCTAAAATGGCGTTTTTCAACATATTAACCCCCTTATTTCTTTAACAAATATACTGATTTTCAATATCAAAGGCAAATTGTAGAACATATCCTCATTCAGAGAATTTTTTCACCTCCTCCCCTCTTGTTTTTTGTCTAACTTTGCACCTTACAATGGCACGATGATTACCGGGGAAGGGATTGAAAAAAGCTATGGAAACCTGCGCGTGTTGAAAGGCGTGGATTTCGAGGTTCAAAAAGGCGAGATCGTTGCGGTTGTCGGACCCAGCGGTGCCGGTAAATCTACCCTACTCCATATCATTGGCACTCTTGATAATCCGGACTCCGGTCATATGGTTATTGAAGGTATCAATCCCGCCAAATTGGGATCAAAAGCCCTCGCAGATTTTCGAAATAAAAATATCGGTTTCATATTCCAGTTTCATCACTTGCTACCGGAGTTTACAGCTATTGAAAATGTATGCATTCCCGGATATATAGCAGGTAAATCAAGATCCGCGGTGCAGCCAATTGCCAAAAATATTTTGTCTGAGTTAGGTTTAGGAGATCGTTTAAACCATAAACCATCAGAACTATCAGGTGGTGAACAACAACGTGTTGCTGTTGCCAGAGCACTGATAAACCGACCTACAGTTATTCTTGCTGATGAACCTTCAGGGAACCTTGATACTCATAATGCCAGAGAATTACACAAGTTATTCTTTGATTTAAGAGATAAATACAACCAGACCTTTATTATTGTCACCCACAATGATGAACTTGCCGGGATGGCAAATCGCAAACTGGTGATGCGCGATGGAAAGATCATCGAAGGCGTTATAACACATGAGGAGGCTTTAATATGAAAGCATTGGCTATCATTCCCGCCCGCTATCAGTCAACCCGTTTTCCGGGAAAACCATTGGCGATGCTTGGTGGTAAACCCATGCTAAGGCATGTATATGATAATGTAGTAAATAGCGGACTTTTTGAGAAAGTCGTGATTGCATCAGATGATGAACGCATTTTAGAAGAAACACGTCTTTGGGATGCCGAGGCTTTATTTACGGCAGATCATCATCAATCAGGAACAGATCGTTGTGCGGAAGCCGCTAAAAAAATCACAGGAGATTTTGGCGTAATTGTAAATGTCCAGGGTGATGAGCCGTTCATTAACAAAAAGCCTTTAGAAAAGCTACTACAGATATTTGATAATGAGCCAAATGCGGGGATCGCTACTTTGGTGCAAAAGATTGATAACTCGGAAGATATCTGGGACAATAATACGGCAAAGGTCGTTTTAGGGTGGGGACATATTCATCAATTATCATTGACCAATGACCAGTTGAGGATCGCTCTGTTTTTCAGCCGCTCCCCTATCCCATTTATTCGCTCAGTCGATAAAAAAGACTGGATTGATTATCACGTGTTCTGGAAACATATAGGATTGTATGCTTTCAGGCCTGAAATCCTGGAAGAGATTGTAAAACTGCCTGTTGGACTGCTTGAAAAAGCCGAAAGTTTGGAGCAGCTTCGCTGGCTTGAAAACGGTTATAAAATATATGTTGACGAAACAGATTATAAAATGCTTTCAGTGGACACACCTGAAGATCTCGAGAAAGCAGAAAACTTTTTAAAGAAGAATGTTGGAATATAAATATTTGCCTAATTTTAAACCCCGAAATGTCATCAACTAAATACATCTTTGTTACAGGCGGGGTTAGCTCCTCCCTTGGTAAGGGAATCCTCTCAGCATCACTGGCTAAGCTGCTACAATCGAGAGGCTATTCTGTCACCATCCAGAAATTTGATCCTTATATCAATGTCGATCCCGGTACTTTAAATCCGTACGAGCATGGCGAATGTTATGTAACGGATGACGGAGCTGAAACCGATCTTGATCTTGGGCATTACGAAAGGTTTCTAAACATTCCTACCTCTCAGGCGAATAATGTGACTACCGGTCAGGTGTATCAGACCGTGATCATGAAAGAACGCAGGGGTGATTATCTTGGTAAAACCGTACAGGTTATTCCTCATATTACCGATGAGATCAACATGCGTTTTCAGAAGTTGTCGAAGACCAATATGTTTGACATCATTATTACCGAAATCGGTGGTACTGTGGGAGATATTGAGTCATTGCCATATATTGAGGCGCTCAGGCAATTGAAATATGAAAAAGGAAATAACAACTGTCTCGTTATACATCTTACATATATCCCTTTCCTGAAAGGCGCAGGGGAATTGAAAACCAAGCCTACCCAGCACTCGGTTAAAACTTTGCTCGAAACCGGAGTTCAGCCGGAGATACTTGTTTGCAGAACGGAATATCCGATCAGCAAAGAAATGAAGAAAAAACTGGCGTTGTTTTGCAACGTGAAAGTTGATTCTGTGATCGAGGCTATAGATGTGAGCAGCATCTACGAAGTGCCTATCCATATCATGGCTGAGAACCTGGATAAAGTAGTGCTGTCAAAATTAAAACTTCATGCCCGCCATGAACCGGATATGGAAAGCTGGAAAGACTTTTTATACAAACTGAAAAACTATAGTCATACCGTAGAAATAGGGCTTGTTGGGAAATATACGGAATTGCCTGACGCGTATAAATCTATCAATGAAGCATTTATACATGCAGGCACCCGTAATGATTGTAAAGTAAATCTGACATACATTCCTTCCGAGACGATCAATGAAGACAATGTCAAGGAAAAACTCGAAGGTCTTGACGGTGTATTGGTAGCACCTGGTTTTGGTGAGCGTGGTATTGAGGGAAAAATCACTGCGATCAAATATGTCCGTGAAAACAATATTCCATTCTTTGGTATTTGCTTGGGGATGCAATGCTCTGTGATAGAATGGGCGAGAAATGTTTTGGGATTATCCAATGCGCATACAACTGAAATTGACCAGAAAACTCAGAATCCGGTCATTGACCTGATGGAGCACCAAAAAGATATTTCTTCGAAAGGTGGTACCATGAGGTTGGGCGCCTATCCTTGCGAATTACAGAAGAAAAGTCTTGCTTTTGAAATCTATGGACAGAATGTGATCATGGAAAGACACCGTCACAGGTACGAATTCAACAATAGATATAAAGACGATTTCGAAAAATCAGGAATGTCGGCTTCCGGTATTAATCCTGTGAGTAAACTCGTTGAGATTGTGGAAGTAAAAAGTCACCCGTATTTCATCGGCGTTCAGTTTCACCCGGAATTAAAGAGTACGGTAGACGTGCCTCATCCTTTATTTGTAAGGTTTGTAGAGGCCGCACTAAAGCATAAAAATCCAAAGGCTGCGAAGGCAGTGAAGGTGGAAGTTGAGGCGTAGGCTTTTGACAATTTGTCAATGCCTGTAATTTTGATGCTATATGAAAAGGGTTTATTTAACTTTTCTTTTGTTTCTTTCTATTTCACAGGTTTTTGCACAAGATATAAAGGCCATTGAAAAAGACTTAATTGCCTCATTCAATTATATTGATTCAATGATGGTAATGGAATCCAATTCCGACGACACAACTTACAACTATCGTGATTCTGCGATTGATGCGAATGAGCGATTTGCAAATAAACTCGTAAATTATTGCACCAATGTACCGCGGACGTTGACTTATGGCTTTCCCGAGCTTTTGAAGGAATTAACGATCAATATTGCTACTTCTACAGATGGGAAATTTCGTATTTATTCATGGAGTACTCCTTTTGAAGGTACAATGGGGTCTTATGTAAATGTATTTCAATATATGAGCAATAAAATTTATGCAACCCGCTCATATCCTGACACCGTAGATGGCGAAAGAATGTACCTTAACCCATTTTATGTTGATATTCATCAATTAAAACTCAAAGACAGCACAATTTATATATGCCATTGTTATCTTAACGGATCATCAAAAGATTATTCAGATATAGTACAGCTATACATGATAAAAGATAATGTTTTGAATACAAAAACCAACCTGATAAAAACAAAATCAGGTTTAACAAGCAGGTTACATTTTGAATATGATAGGAGTACTTTGCCATCTAATGGTCAATTAGTAAAATGTGAGGATGATGGTAAAACGATCAAAATCCCTGTAGTTAATACCAATCAGCAGGTTACTAACAAATGGATTACCTATCGCTTTGACGGACAATATTTTGTCAGAGAAAAAAAGTAGAAAAATCTTTCCTCAAGTTCGACCCCTATGGGGTCGTAAAACTCTGCGGAATGTTTTTCTACAATCATGTTACCAATTCGCTGATGGTAAGATTGTTTTAGTCCTATCGGGACGACATTTTGGTAGAAAATTGGGTCGTCCCTGTTTTTCAGTGCCGTAGGTACGGCATATTTCTTTTCTGAGTAGGGAAAAATGTCATCCCCGTCCGAATGGCATGGCCGGGCGGGCCTACGGGATTCTATATGGGTTTGGTTGTTTATTTCTACCAAAGTGCCATCCCTACGGGATTGAATACATAACGATCGTAATCTTAGATCAATTAAAATTCAAAATCGTCCTCTCAATAATATCTGCACATTCTTCCAATTGCTCTTTGGTAATGATCAATGGCGGTGCAAAACGAATCGTATTACCGTGGGTATCTTTGGCAAGCAACCCATTCTCCTTTAATGCAATACAGAGTTTGTAAGCTTCTTTGGATTCTTCAGGGAAATGGAACTGGATGGCATTGAACAAACCTTTGCCACGTACTTCTTTTATGATTGGAGATTTGATGGCTTTCAGTCGATCACGAAAATGAAACCCGAGTTCAAAAGCATTCTCTGCAAGTCTTTCTTCTATAATAATTTTAACAGATTCAATGGCTAATACCGCTGCCATCGGGTTGCCGCCAAACGTAGAACCATGTTCTCCTGGTTTGATATTGAGCATGATATCATCATCGCATAAAACCGCAGAAACCGGCATAAACCCACCCGAAAGCGCTTTGCCAAGAATCAGAACATCCGGATGAACATCTTCATAATCGCAGCAGATCATTTTCCCGGTTCTTCCGAGTCCGGTCTGTATCTCATCGGCCATCATCAGGACATTGTATCTGGTGCAGAGCTCGCGAACTTTGGTTAGATACCCGGTATCAGGAACAATAACCCCCGCCTCGCCCTGGATGGGTTCAACTAAAAAGGCACATACATTTGGAGATTGCAAGGCCTTTTCAAGCGCTTCTATATCATTGTAATTGATGACTTCAACTCCGGGTAAAAACGGTCCAAATCCACCCTTTGAACTTTTATCTGTCGAAAATGAAATCGTTCCTAAAGTTCTGCCATGAAAATTATGTGCAGCGCCAATGATAACTGCCTGATTTTCTGCAATACCTTTCACATCATATCCCCAACGACGGGCCAGTTTCAGGGCGGATTCAACAGCCTCTGCCCCACTGTTCATCATCAGGGTTTTATCATATCCAAAGGTCTCAGCCAGAAACTGTTCGGCCAGTCCTAATTTATCATTGTAAAATGCCCTTGAAGTAAGCGTCACATTTTCAAGTTGTTCCCGGGCGACTTCTAACAATCTGGGATGCCTGTGCCCCTGGTTTAAGGCGCTGTATGCAGATAGAAAATCATAATATCTTTTACCTTCGGTATCCCAGACATAGACACCCTCTCCCCTGCTGATAACAACCGGGATCGGCTTGTAATTGTGAGCACCAAAATTATTCTCAAGTTCTATGAAATCTTCTGAATTGATAATATCTGTATTTAGTTGTTTAATCATGTTTTTTTGCGGTCAGAAAGGCAATGCAAATTACTGAAAACAAATTGCACCTCAAATACAATTGTCATATTTCCACCCCCTACCCCCGCCAGCGGGGGACAGCTTTTAACTTGCATTT
>Ga0206979_1123_pt2 | contig 11706 bp, 10 predicted proteins | sample Alteio_BWMinCont_19_FD_153463 | JGI IMG/M metagenome (GOLD analysis project Ga0206979, IMG submission 153463) | Enriched cells from forest soil in Barre Woods Harvard Forest LTER site, Petersham, Massachusetts, United States -... | ecosystem: Environmental > Terrestrial > Soil > Temperate forest >... | reverse complement strand
CTGATGGTGGACGAGTCGATGGTGAAGTCGGCGTCGCAAGGGATTTCGGTAGGATGCGGCGTGCGCGTGGTTTCGGGAGAGCGGACGGGGTATGCCTATACCGACGATCTTTCTTCGCAGCGGATTCTGCATGCGGCGCGGACGGCGGCTTTGATTGCGAGCGCTCCGGCGAAAACGACCGTCGCGGGATTTCAGAAAGCGGCGGCGCGCAGTTTGTATCCGGTGACGCTGCCTTCGGTGGATGCGGAGATCAGCGCCAAAGTCGAACTGGTGATGCGCGCGGATAAGGCGGCGCGGGCTTACGATCCGCGCATTCAGGAAGTGCGGGCGAGTTATGCGGACGAATTGCGGAACATTCTGGTGGTTGGGTCCGACGGCACATTTGCGGAGGACTCGCAGCCGCTGGCACGCATGAATGTATCGTGCATCGCGAAGACAGAAGGGAATTCGGCGCGCGGGACTTCTGGTGGGGGCGGGCGAGTCGCGCTGGACTTTTTCTTTGGGGAGAAGACTCCGGAATTTTTTGCCAAAGAGTCGGCGCGGCAGGCCATTCTGCAGCTCGATGCGCGCGAGGCTCCGGCCGGTGAGATGGAAGTCGTGCTCGGGCCAGGATGGCCCGGAGTTCTGCTGCACGAGGCTGTGGGGCATGGGCTGGAAGCGGACTTCAATCGCAAAAAGACTTCGGCGTTTGCGGGACTGATTGGCAAGCGCGTGGCCAGCGAGAAGTGCACCGTCGTCGATAACGGGACCATGCCGTGGCGGCGCGGATCGCTCAACGTGGATGACGAAGGCGGGTCGACGCAGGAGACTGTGCTGATTGAAAACGGAATTCTGAAGGGATATCTGAGCGACAAGTTGTCATCGCGGTTGATGGGTATTACCAGCACGGGCAACGGGCGGCGCGAGAGCTACGAGCACATTCCCATGCCGCGCATGACCAATACGTACATGCTGGCGGGGCAGGATGATCCGGCAGATATTATTCGCTCGGTGAAGCACGGGATTTACGCGGTGAATTTTGGCGGCGGGCAGGTCGACATTACGAACGGCAAGTTTGTCTTCTCGGCGTCCGAGGCGTACATGATTGAGGATGGGCAGATTACCGCGCCCATCAAGGGCGCGACGCTGATTGGGAACGGCCCGGATGTGCTCACGCGGGTTTCGATGGTGGGCAATGATTTGAAACTCGATGAAGGAGTGGGCACTTGCGGCAAAGATGGTCAGGCCGTGCCGGTGGGCGTGGGCATTCCGACGCTGAAGATCGATCGGCTGACGGTGGGCGGGACCGCGAGGAAGGATCCAGGCGGGTTCATGCAGTAACTTCTTCGCCACGGATTCACACGGATTTTCACGGATTTAAACCTAAAGAACGCCTTAATATGTCTTCTACTCAACTTGAAACTGGAAACCCGAAGCTCGAAACTGATCTCCGCGAGATTGCGCAGGATATCGTCCGCCGCGCCATGGCCGGAGGCGCCACCGCCGCTGAGTGCGTGGTGCGTGAGGGCGATGAATTTTCTACGCTCGTGCGGCTTGGCCAGGTTGAGACTCTGAAAGAGTCGGGGTCGAAGTCGATTGGGGTGCGCGTGTTCTTTGGGCAGCGGGCGGCGAGCACTTATTCGAGTGATTTTTCTCGCGCGGGGCTTGACCGCATGGTGCAATCTGCTTTGACCCTGGCGAAGATTACTTCGGAAGATCCGTTTGGTGGAATTCCGGAGGCGTCGCAACTTGGCTCGATCTTTGGCGATCTCGATTTGTATTATGACGACGTTTATTCGCTGGCGGGCGCGGATCGAATCGAGTATGCGCGGCGAGCGGAGAAGGCGGCGCTGGATTTTGATCCGCGCATCAAGAATTCCGAGGGTGGATCGTTTGACGCGGCTACGGGGCACAAGGTGCTGGCGAATTCGCATGGATTTGTGGGGGAATATCGCCGGTCTTATTGTTCAGTGGCGGCGGTGCCGATCGCGCAGACTGAAGCAGGCGCGATGCAGCGGGATTACTGGTTTTCGGTCGCGCGCACGCTGTCGAAGCTGGATGCGCCGGAAAAAGTCGGCAAGATTGCGGCGGAACGCACGCTGCGGCGGCTGGGCGCGCGCAAGGCGAAGACGGCGCAGGTGCCGATTATTTTCGATCCCATGGTTTCGACTTCGATTCTGGAGCACATTTTCGAAGGGATCAACGGAGATTCGGTGTACCGGGGCGCGTCGTTTCTTGCGGGCAAGCTGGGGCAGAAAATTGCGGGGGACAACGTCAACATCATTGATGATGGAACGATTGTCGGCGGGTTCGGGACGAGTCCGTTTGACGGCGAGGGTGTGCCGACGCGGCGAACCGTGGTCATTGAGAACGGCGTGCTGAAGTCTTATTTGCTCAACACATATACCGCGAAGAAGCTGAAAATGCAGACTACGGGGAACGCTTCGCGCGGGCTGGCCGGGACGCCGGGGATTGGGCCGGGAAATTATTTTCTGCAGGCCGGAACGAAAACTCCGAAGGAATTGATTGCCGGAATTAAAGACGGACTGTATGTGACCGAGTTTCTCGGCAGCGGCGCGAACCTGGTGACCGGCGACTATTCGCGGGGGGCTTCGGGGATGTGGATTTCCGGAGGAGAGTTTGCGTATCCGGTGGAAGAGATCACGGTGGCGGGGAATCTGAAGGAGCTGTTTTTCAACATCTCCGAGATTGCCAATGACCTGGAGTTTCGCGGGTCGGTCGCGGCGCCGACGATTCGTGTGGACGGGCTGACGGTGGGCGGGGAATAAGTGCTCGCTTTATCTGGGGCGGACACTCTTGTCCGCCAGCTTTTCGAGGGCGGCGCCGCATCTCGCCAGGAGGCAACCCAAATGAAATTCGCCAAGGTGGTTTTCTGGATTGCTGCGATCTGGGGCGTTTTGATTTTGACACCTCTTTATTTCATGTTTGACAAGATCTCGCGCAACGATCCTCCGGCGATTACTCATCCCGGTTTCTACTATGGATTTGTCAGTGTTGGGCTGGCGTGGCAGGTGGCATTCATCGTCATCGCGCGGGATCCGGTGCGCTTCCGGACGATGATGATTCCGGCGATGCTGGAGAAGTTTGGGTACGGGGCTTCGTTCCTGGTGCTGTACCTGCAAGGACGGCTTCATCCGTCGGATCTGGTGTTTGGCGGGGCCGATGTGTTGTTTGGCGTGCTTTTTCTGCTTGCGTTCCTTCAAACTTCCGGTTAGACATTCTTCTTCCGTATTCTCAGGTTACGCGCTGTCCGCGAAAGCTTTTAACCGCTGAGTGCGCGGAGTGAGGCCGCTGAGAGCGCGGAGAATTGCAACCCCAAATCAATGCGTATGAGGGAGCATCCATGAATCGGAGAGCATTCTTGCGGTGTGCCAATCTGGCTGGACTGTCGGTTGGGCTGCCTTCCGGAAACGCCTTCGGCGTTACCGCCGAAGCCGCGAAGGCGGGCTCGCAGGTGAGTGCTTCGGCTCCGAAGAGCGGATCGCCCGAGACGATTCTCCTCAAGGATTATCGACCGACGTCGCTCTACAAGATTCCCGTCACGGAGATTGCCAAGGCAAAGTTTCCGATCATCGATATGCACTCGCATCCTTATGCCAAGACCGCGGCGGAGATTGACGAGTGGGTGCGGACCATGGATGAGGTGGGGGTGGAGAAGACGATCATCCTGACCATGGCGACCGGCGCGGAGTTTGACGAGATTTACCGCAAGTATTCGAAGTATCCGGAGCGGTTTGAGATGTGGTGCGGATTTAATTTTTCCGGTTACGACAAACCGGGGTTTGGACCGGCGGCGGCGAAGGAGCTGGAACGGTGCCGGAAGGTTGGGGCGCGGGGCGTGGGCGAGATTCACGATAAGGGGAAAGGGCTGCGGTCGGGCAAGTCGGACGCGGCCGGCATGCATCCCGATGATGCGCGCATGGATGCGCTGTGGGAAAAGTGCGGCGAGCTCGGGATGCCGGTCAGCCTTCATGTGGCGGATCCGATCTGGATGTATCAGAAGATGGACCGGCACAACGACGGGCTCATGAACGCGTACGAGTGGCGGCTGGACAATCAGCCGAATATTGTCGGGCTGTCGGGGATGGTCGATATTTTCGAACGCACGCTGGCGCGGCATCGCAACACGACGTTCGTTGCGTGCCACTTCATGAATCTCGATTACGATCTGGCGCGGTTGGGCGAGGTGCTCGAACGGAATTCGAATTTGTATGCTGATATTTCCGCGCGCTATGCGGAGACGGCGCCGATTCCGCGCTTCGCGGCGCAATTTTATGCGAAGCATGCGGATCGACTCGTGTACGGCACCGACATGGGGTTCGACAAGGCGATGTACCGGGTTACGTTCAGGATTCTGGAATCGCTGGACGAACATTTTTATGAGATCGAGCAGTTTTCATATCACTGGAGCTTGAATGGGTTTGGGTTGAGTGATGAGATTTTGCGGAACGTGTATCGTGAGAATGCGGCGAAGCTGCTGGCCGCTCGAAAGCTTTAGGCACAGCGGACACGGGGGCCAAAAGACGAATAAGAAACCTGACCTGTTTCGGACTGAATCGACAATCGAAAACCGACAGCCTACAATTCCTGCATGGGCACCATGGGACAACCAACTCCGGTCGCTGAGGAACGCGATTCCAGCCGGTTGATTATCGCGATCGTAATAGTGGTGCTGACAGGAGGAGCGCTGCTGGCGGCGTTTCTGCTGCGTGAGCCGCCGAAGGTCGCGAAGACAGCTTCACCTTATATTGCGAGTCTGAAACTCTCCGACTTCAAGATGAGCGCGGCGGAGAATTTTATTGGGGCCACGGTCAGCTACATGGACGGAAGCATTACGAATAACGGCGATAGGACCGTGACGCATGTCCTGGTGGAAGTGGTCTTCAAGGACGAGATGGGGCAGGTGGCGCAGCAGGAAGAAGTACCGTTACAGGTGATCCGGACGACTGGAGCTTATCCGGAACCGGTCGACGTTAGCGTTTCTCCGCTGGCGGCGGGGCAGACACAACCCTTCCGGCTGACCTTCGATCACATTTCGGCGCAGTGGAACCGGCAGTATCCGGAGATACAGGTGACGGATGTGACGGTGAAGTAGGATTCTTCGCCTATTTTCATTCCGGATTTCGAGCCTCATGATCAGAACGGCGAAACACTGGATCCGGAACACGGGAATCGTCATCACGGCCACATCGGTATCAACACGGCGGGAAACTTAATCGCTGCGACTGGCTTGGGTATTTCCGACGGACCGTAGCTCACCGCAATCTTGCTCCCATCGCTGTATTCGATGACTAACCATGATTCGGGCAAGTCGCGACAGGAACGACAACCCTGCTGAGGGAGAGCCCGCAGAGCGCTCACATCAATCGAGCGCAGCAGATTCTTCCAATCCTCTCTGGTGATTGCGACCCTGGTCTTTTTGTTTGGGAGTGTTTTCGGGTTCGAAGAATTCGTCCCCTCCCAAACGAGGAACGACGGCTCAATCGTGGTCGTGGTTGTGTGGTAGAAGAGGCCGCCGCACATGCCGCAGGAGTATCCGGTTTGCACACGAACCACATGCGGAGGGGCGGCGGGGGTGGCTGGGGTTTGTGCGAACGCGCTCGGGATCGTGACCATCATCATCAGACTCGCGATGATTAGACTCGTGGTGAAGAATGGCGTCTGATGCCGTCCACACATTTGGGAGGCCCCGTGCTTCATGATAATAGAACGCGGCTTCCAGGATTTCTTGCGCATAGATTACTACAGGCGGCGACGCATACTTGCGCACTTGAGGTCACAAATTGTGACCTCAAACTTTTGAAATGCTGAAGCCCGTCTTCACAATTGCCCCCCAGACCCACAAGAAACTCAGAAGTCGAAAATCGCCAACCGAAACTCCTCCGCTACAATGGGCTCGTGACAGAGAGCAAGCTGTTTCGATTGACGGAGTCGGTGAAAGCTGCGGGTTGAGCGTCCAAGCTGAGTCCGGCGGCGCTGGACACGGTGCTTGGGAAATTAGCCCGGCAACATGACCCGAATGTACTGGTCGGCTTCGATCATGCCGACGACGCCGGAGTGTACCTGATCAGTCCCGAGCAGGCGCTGGTGCAGACGGTGGATTTTTTTACGCCGGTTGTGGACGATCCGTATACGTTTGGGCAGATTGCGGCGACGAATGCGCTGAGCGACGTTTATGCCATGGGTGGGAAGCCGCTCACTGCGCTCGCTCTCGTGTGTTTTCCGGAGAAGGCCGACTTGGAGATTCTCGAGCGGATTCTTGCGGGCGGGTTGTCGAAGATGATCGAAGCCGGATGCACGGTGATCGGCGGGCACAGCATTCGCGATGAAGAGACCAAGTTTGGATATTCCGTCACCGGGGTGGTGCATCCCAAGAAAATTCTGGCGAATCAAGGGGCGAGGCCTGGGGATGCGTTGCTGTTTACCAAGGCGATTGGGACGGGCGTGATTTCTACGGCGATCAAAAAGGGGAAAGCCGAGCCGCAATGGATTGAAGCGGCGGTGCAGTCGATGACTACGCTGAATAAGCTCGCTGCGGAAGTAATTGTGGGCGGCGATTTCCGTGTGCACGCGATGACCGACGTGACTGGGTTCGGATTGATTGGGCATGCGCGTGAAATGGTGCTGGCTTCGGATGTGTCGATCCGTATTTTTGCGGGGAAGATTCCCCTTCTGAAGGGAGCAATCGAGTGCGTACGAGCCGGATATGTTCCAGCGGGGCTCAGGAACAATCGCGAATTTGCGGAGTGCCTGGTGGAATATGACGATGGAATTGCAGAGGAGGTGCGGGCTCTGTTGTTTGATCCGCAGACGGCGGGCGGGTTGCTGATTTCCACGCCTGACGGGGATCCGCTGATGCGGGCTCTTAATGATGCGGGGGTTGCGGCAGTGATGATTGGCGAGGTTTTGCCAGATAGAAAACCGCGGATTCGAGGTTCGCGGTAGATTGCGTAAGCTCAGGCGAAGTCAAAATCCCCACCCTCTCGCGAAAAACGCGAGAAGGGTGGGGCAACCGCTGAGTGGCCTCCGATCAACCGCTGGCGTCGTGGAGCAATTCCCAGATTCGAGCGAGGTGATGATCGTCGTGTTCGGCCACGAAATAGAGGTGATCGACGAGACGCATCGCGGTTTTCAGGCGCGGGTGAGGAATTGCTCGGGAGAATAGGGATGGATCGAGCTCAGCCACTCGCTGCAGCAGTTTCTCTCGGGCGGCGCGGAAGTCTCGCAGGATTGTTGTCAGCGGAATCGCGTTGTGGTTGGCTTCGTCGGTTTTTCGATTCTGCAGGTCAGTTGGAGTGAGCTGCTCCGTGCCCGCAACATAATCGTTCACTCGGGCCAGCCACAGGGGTTCGAGGTCGAGCAGGTGACCGGCGTGTTCCTGGGCTGACCATTTTCCTTCTGGCTTCGTGGTCAGGATTTTGAGAGAACGGGCGCGGAGTGCTTCCTCGATCCTGGCCGGAGTGCCGCGCAGACGTGCCAGCAAGTTGGGATAGAGTTCGACGGGAAAAGAAAATTCGAACTTACGCTCAAACCAGATGGGCACTTGAGTCATAGATTCCGCCGGATATCGATTTGGGGCTCCAACGGAGTACATGATGCGTCGCCCGCATGCACGACTCAGGGAATTCGTGCCATCGTAGGCTGGGGTTCGCGCATCTCTTAGGGGTGCGGTCTTTAATTTTGTTGGTGCAAGGAGGCATTATGCAGATTCGCGAACTGGGTCGCAGTGGTCTCAGAGTTTCGGCGCAGGGGCTGGGGTGCATGGGGATGTCGGAGTTTTACAGCGGGTTCGATGATGTCGAATCGATTGCGACCATTCATCGGGCGCTGGAACTGGGGATCAACTTTCTAGACACGGCGGATGTTTACGGGCCGCACAAGAATGAAGAGTTAGTAGGGCGGGCGATCAAGGGCAGGCGCAACGGGATTGTGCTGGCGACGAAGTTTGGAATCGTCCGCGATCCGGCGAACCCGAATGTGCGCGGCGTCAGCGGCAAGCCGGAGTATATACGCTCGTCGTGCGACGCCAGTTTGCGGAGGCTGGGGGTGGAGACCATTGATCTTTACTACCAGCACCGCGTCGATCCGGCGACGCCGATCGAAGAGACCGTCGGGGCCATGGCTGGGCTCGTGAAGGCGGGGAAAGTTCGGTATCTGGGCCTTTCCGAGGCTTCGGTCGCGACGCTGCGGCGGGCGGTGAAGGTGCATCCGATTGCGGCGCTGCAGACGGAATATTCTTTGTGGACGCGCGATCCGGAGGGCGGGATTCTGGCGGCGTGCCGCGAGTTGGGGATTGGGTTTGTGGCTTACAGTCCGCTGGGGCGCGGATTTCTGACGGGGCAGTTCAAGAAGTTTGACGACTTGCCGGCGGATGATTACCGGCGGAATTCGCCGCGGTTTCAGGGGGAGAATTTTCAGAAAAATCTGGATCTGCTGCGGCAGGTGGAAGAGATGGCCCGCGAGAAGGGATGTACGGCTTCGCAGCAAACTACTCCAATAAGACTGGTTTCAATTCGACTAGTCGATAACTGGCCGCGAAAGGATTTGGGAAGGGCACGGCTGCAGCCGTGCTGTTAGCATCACCAAACAGAGGACTTCAGCCCCTGAGGGTCGATCGATCACGCCCAAAGCCATTCCCTGACCAGTTCCTTCATTATCCCATACCCCACCTACTCCACCCCCCACCTTCAAAGTCTTCCACAGCGCGCCGCGATAATCATGGTCACTCGTCACAGACTCCGCCCCGCCCAATGTGGACAATTCCCCTCGTGACCCCAGACGCCCTCACCCGCACTTTGCAGGATTTTCTCAGCGAGGCCGCCGGCGCCGTCGTGCTCGAAAACGGAGCCGTGGCCTTCGACCTGGCCCAGTCCAAGTACTCGATCTCCGGCGAGTACAACAAATGCCTGCTCCATCTCTGGTCCGCCGAACGAAACACGGTCCGCCGCGTGCTCGACGCCGAAGTGAAGAACGGAACGCTGAAACTGTTCGTGCAGCGCCTCGGCCAGTCGCGTCCCACCAAACTCGAAATCTGCCGTGAGCGCGACCGCCGCTCGCCCACCGCGAAAAAATTAGCCCGCACCAGTTACGAGCAAAAATTGCGGCGCGCTCTCGAACGCCATTTCCCCGCCTACGCCATCACTCGCCTCGCCACCGCGATCGATCTCGAAAAGTCTTTCGGCCCGATCTACGCCCGCGGACTCCTGCGCCACGGCCAGTCTGCCTTCGCCGTCCTCGGAGTCAACGCCTCCGAAACGCAAGCCTCCATTGACGCGTCTCTGACCTTCGCCATCCTCTGGCTCGAAGCCTGCCGCAAGTCCTCGAACGGAAAATTTCTGGTAGAAGGGCTGCATCTCTTCGTCCCCCACGGATGCTCCGCGCTCGTCCGCGAGCGCATGGCCAACCTCAACCACCTCGCCGCCAAGTGGAATCTCTTTGAACTCGACGAGCGCCACGACGCCGTCGAACCAATTGACTGCACCGACCGCGGCAACGTAACCACTCGCCTGGTCCACGCCCCCAACGAAGCCGCCGCCCGCGAACGCTTCGCGGCTTCCATCGCCAGAATCAATTCGATCCTGCCCAACTGCGAGGTCGCGGTGCTCTCCGCCGCGGAACTGGCTTTCCGCTGGCGAGGACTGGAATTCGCGCGCGCCCGCATGGGCGCTGAAGCCGCCACCTTCCGCAGTAAACAGGAGATCGTTTTCGGTGTAGGTGCCGAAGAGCGCGTCCTCAGCAGTCTCGATGATGAAGGTCGCGATAACAATAATGAAGACCGCAACTTCCCGCTCTTCCTGCAACTCATCACCGCCCTGCGCGACACCCGCCATCCCTACGGCCTGCGCCAGCACCCGCTCTTCCGCCTGCGCCCCGAACGCTGGCTGGAGTCGCTTGTCGTCTCCGACGTCAGCGTAATCGACGAGCGTCTGATCTCGCTATCGAAAGACTCTCACTCACTCTATTCCCAGGTCCCCGCGTTTTCCGCCGCCGACCGCGCCATGCTCGATGTGTTGACCGTCACCCGCGACGGCCGCCTCGCCGTCGTCGAACTCAAAGCCGACGAAGATATCCACCTGCCCCTGCAAGGCCTCGACTACTGGTCCAGAGTTGCGTGGCATCACAGCCGCGAAGAGTTTCCCCGCTTCGGATATTTCCCCGACCGCGAGCTGTCCCCGGAAAAGCCGCTGCTCTACCTGGTCGCGCCAGCGCTGCACGTTCATCCCGCAACCGATATACTCCTGCGCTATGTTTCTCTCGAGATCGCCTGGGAATTCGTCGGCATCGACGAGCGCTGGCGCGAAGGCGTTAAAGTAGTCTTCCGAAAACGCCCCGAAGTCGGCTCCCGCCGAGGACCTAGTCAGGCGCACGAACTCCCCGACTCCCCGCTCCCCATCGCCATCTGAATAAGTGTTTAGCCCTCGAGGGCTCACCAATCGAGCCCTTCTGCAAACTGCGAAGCTACTTCCTCGGCGCGGAAAAACTCAACCCATCAATCAAATCCTCGACTTCATCATCCGTCCCGCCAATCACGGTAATCGAAATCGCGTAGCCATGCGAGAGCATGACCAGCGTGGATTGGTGCATGACCCGCGTCCCCACGTTCTTATGAAAGTCTCCGCGAACCAACTTCTTCGTGCCCACGGCGATATCGTAGGGATCTTCGTCCGCCGAAAATCCCTGCGCTTTGGCGACTTCATTGAGCGGAAAGAAATACTGCGCCGCCTCTTTCAACTCCGGATAGGAGGCAACGCTCTCGGCGGCAATCACAATGGATGCATTCACATCCTCCGCGCGCGCTGCAGGAGGCCGCGAAAACACCGCCAGCAAAACCTTGGCTCCCGCGCTTGAGGCAGCGTCGGTCGGCGCAGCACCCGACTGGTCTGGCGCTTCTTCGCGCGCATTCATCTCGTCGGTCCGCAGCACCCACCCCGGAGGAATCTTGCAGGACAGCGCGAGACTCTTGTTGCGGTAGACGCCGTTGCTCACTGCGCCGGACTCGATTGTCGAATCGACCGGCGTGGCCGACTTCTTAACGGATTTCGCAGCTGCGGCCGCCTGCTTTGAGGTAGGTGAACCAGAAGAAGACGACGAACCCTGCGCGGCCGCGATCCTCGAAGCGAAAGACAAGGCTGCCAGTGCCACAAGGGCTGGGCGGCAGAAGATCCCGCGCAGTTTCATACAGCAATCTTACCGGATGTTCCAACGCTCGCGGAATCTCTCAATTCAAGAACAAATTTGTCATTCCGACCGGAGCCGGAGCGCCAGCGATGGCGGAGTGGAGGAACCTGCTGTTTTTTCTCTGAAGGACAACCCTGAATCCAGGTGAGCGCGAAAGCACGACCGTGCCACCCCTACGCCGCCCGCCCCATCACCGGCTGCGCACAAAACGCGCAGCGCCGCGCGTCGATAGGAATCTCGCTCAGACACTCCGGACATTTCTTGGTCGTAGGATCGGCCGGCGCCGGATCCTTCCGCATGCGCGCGATCAGCGCGTTGACCGGCGTGACCACAAAAAAATAAATCGCCGCCGCAATCAAAAAAAACGAAATCGCAGCATTGATAAAGTGCCCGACCGGAAACAGCGACCCGTGAATCGTAAACTGAAAGGCCGAGAAGTCCGGCTTCCCCACAACCGCCGCGATCAGCGGCGTCAACAGGTCCGTCGTCAGCGCCGTAACCACGCCGCCAAACGCCGCGCCGATCACC
>Ga0206979_1125_pt1 | contig 11746 bp, 4 predicted proteins | sample Alteio_BWMinCont_19_FD_153463 | JGI IMG/M metagenome (GOLD analysis project Ga0206979, IMG submission 153463) | Enriched cells from forest soil in Barre Woods Harvard Forest LTER site, Petersham, Massachusetts, United States -... | ecosystem: Environmental > Terrestrial > Soil > Temperate forest >... | reverse complement strand
GGGTGGCTCCGTCGGAGGGCAAGGCCGAGGGCGTTACCGTGGGCAGGTTTGGCATGGGAAAACTTGGCATGGGGGGAATCGGAGGCGTCGGAGCAGGGAAAATCGGCGGAGCCGGCGGAACATACGAGATTGGGGGAGGCGGGACGAACGATTGCCTGGGAGGATCAGGCTTGGAAGAATCAGGCCTGGGAGGATCAGGAAAGAATGGGGCGGAGTCGACGGCGGGCCGGGGCAGACCGGAGGGCGGCGTAATCGGGCTGGAGGGCGCATTAGAGATCCGCGAGGGAGTGTCTGCGTTGGGATTGAACCATCCGGTGAATCCGGTGCCGGCGGATTCGTTTCCCGCGATTCCTTTGGTGGGAAGGGGCTCTTCCGGTTGCTGCGGCTTGACCGCGCCAAACATGGCGGTAAAGTCTCCGACGGTCTTTCGCGTAGGCTCCGGCGGCGGAGAAATTTGGGGCGTCTCGGAGGGGCGGTCTCCGCGGAAAGGTCCCTGGAAAAAGCTGGTGAACTCGCCCAGCTTGGCACTGTCTTTGACCGGTGGAGGGCTGGCCTCAGCGGGAAAGTTCCTATCCAGGAAATTGTCAGGAAAAGAGTCCGGAGGAGAGCTGCGCGGCGGTTCCGCCTTAGGCGCGACCGGAATTCGGGGAGGCTCTGCATTCCAAGTAGGAGGAGCAGCCATACGCACACCAGAGCGGTCTGCCGAAGCGCCGAAGCTAGGCGGAGGCTGCGGGGGTTGAACGTTCGGCCGCGGTGGGGCGATGGGTGCGTCGGGTTTGGCTTGCGGTTCGAACTCGCGGAGCAATTGAGTGACGGAACTCAAGGCTGGCGGCGGAGGGGGCGAATCCTGGTCCGCAGTGGGAGCCAGGCTTTCCGGGGTGGGCACAGCGGGCGGTGCCGGAAGATCCTGAGTATCGCGGGCGAGAGCTTCGTACTGCTGCACCCAGGCACGCAGCGCGGTTTCTTCCGGCAGTCTGGTGACAACGTAGGCGTAGAGCGTGCCGCTGTAGCGGCCGGTTTCAAGCACGAGCCCGACAGGTTCCGGGGCGAGGCGGCGAAACGACTCGAGGACCCACTGCACGGTGGGCTGGTTGGCCCTCTGCGAGTCGCAATGCAAAATGTGCACCAGCACGCGCTGGCCTCGGACTTTGTCGTTGGCGACAAAAGTTTCGACTCCACCGCTGGTGAGCGACTCCAGAAGTTCGTATTTGTCCCCGAATTTCATGCTTGATGGCGGGTCCTTTCAACCAATCGACCGAAGATTGCGGAGAATGAAGTTTGCGAGTTCGTCGCAAGGCGCAGGTCGGTTCGCGAACCATTCCTGGTAATGCAAAGTCACGAACCCCAATCTGGGAGCGCCGTCGCGAAATCACCGAGCCAGCCACTCGCCCTCGACGCAGGATTATACCGCGCAGTGGGCCGGACGACTGCGAAGAATGGTGGTCGAGGAATGCGAGCCGAAAAATGCTCGTCCAGGAATGGTAGTCAGGGGCAGTATCAAGTCCGGCAGGTCGGGCGCGGATCTAAGAGGGTTTTTTCTTGACTTGCCCACCCGCCGGTATCAGAATTGCGGTCTCTGCCCCTCCCTAGGTGAGAAGTGTCTCTGATGTTGCGCTTGGTGTTTACCCGGTGCTTGCCGAGGTGTGGGACTTGTCGTCGGGACGGAAGAGCTATAGGTTGAAACGTTTCGGTTGGTGAAGTCACAATCCAAGAGGACTTGATCGCCCAGGAGTTTGCGATGAATCTCGTTGCGAAGAATCTCGTTGCGAAGAGTGGGAAACTTTTTCAGGCCGCAGCCGTGCTGGTGGTGTTGCTCACGGCGTCGGTGGCGGGAGTGGCCGCGGATAAGAAGTCGGCTCCCGCGCCCAGGCCAGCCGCTCCTCATCCAGCCGCAAGGGCTGCTGCACCCAAGGCTTCGACCAGCCGTCCTACCACGGGCCATGCTACGACCGGCCATGCTACGACGGGAACGCACTCGTCCACCACGACTGGCAGGCCAGGGACAATGGGAACCAGGCCGGGCGCAGGCAGGGCTGGAACTGGGACCGCGGGCAAGACGGGAATGGGAAGAACGGGGACGGCCTCCGGGATGGGCAAGAGCGGCGGGTCCATGGGCAAAGGTGGATCCACCAGCGTAGGCAAGACGACGAACCGGCCCGCGCCCGGAAGGCAAGTATCGCTCAAAGGCGGCGGCACTGCGAGCATCCGGCCCAACGGACAGATCCGTTCTATCAACCGGAACGGCATGCACATCGATCACGGGCTGAACGGCAGCCGCCGGATCGAGAGCACGCATAACGGAGCCCACATTGTAACCACGGGCCGAGGCTCGGGATATGTGCAGCGGCCTTATGTCACGCGCAACGGGCACGCCTATGTCTCGCGGACGGTCGTGATCAATCACGTGGCCTACTCCCACGTGTACCGCTCGTACGGCTACGGCGGACACTACTATTACGGTTATCGTCCTGCGTACTACTACGGAGCCGGATATTACGGGTGGGCCTACAATCCGTGGCCGGCACCGGTTTACTGGGGATGGGGCTGGGGCGGAGCGCCGTGGTACGGATATTACGGCGGATATTTTGCGCCGTATCCTTCTTATCCTTCGGCAGCATTCTGGCTGACGGATTATCTGCTGGCTGCAAGTCTGCAGGCGGCGTATCAGGCGAATGCCGCGAATGCCGCGGCAAATGCGGCTGCGAACAGTGGTGGAGATAATGCCGCGCCGCAATCCGATGCCAATGCGGGCGGCGATGCGCCGGCCGCGAGTTCAGGAGCGGTTACGCTGACTCCTGAGGTGAAAGCGGCCATTGCGGAAGAAGTGAAAGCGCAGCTCGCCGCCGAACAGGCTGAGGCGAAACAGCCAGCGGCGCCGGCAGGGGCAGGGGCAGGAGCATCGTCCGGCGGGGCGCAGCCGACACAGGCCAGCACGGACGAAGTTCCTCCCGCGCTCGATCCCGCGCGCCGCACGTTTGTCGTGGACAGCGATCTGGCGGTGACCGGCGATGGCCAGGAATGCCAATTGACCCAGGGAGACGTGATCACCCGGATTACCGACACTCCCGACAGCGACAACAAAGTGACGGTGAGTGTTTCCAGCAGCAAGAAGGCGGATTGCGCCGCCGGCAAGCAAGTGGGCGTCACGGTTGACGACCTGCAGGAAATGCACAATCACTTCCAGGAGCAGCTCGACAATGGGATGAAGGAACTGGCCGCGAAGCAAGGTTCGGGTGGTCTGCCGAAGGCTCCCGATACTTCCACCACAGCTTCGGACGTACCGCCTCCGCCTCCGGATGCGAGCGCCGAGAAGACTCTGCAGGATCAGCAGGCCAACGCGGATCAGGTAGAGGCGCAAGTGGTGAAGGAAGCATTCAGCCAGGGGTCGTGACGTTCGGCTGGTTCGCGTTCATGAAATCAGCAGCAGCGCACGGAAACGTGCGCTGTTTTTTTGGTTGCGCCTCATTCGTTCAATCTTCACTCGTTCAGACTTCACTCGTTCACTCTAAGGTAAGCGGCGATTCCTGAGGAGTTGTTCCTCGGTCTGTTGCGCTTTGCGCGCCCGGGCTAACAAATCGTTCGTCGCTTGATTATTGGGGTCGGCTTCGAGAGCTTTGGAGAAGGACGCGATGGCGTCCGCATATTTCCCATCGTCCATCGACTTATTCCCCTCCGCGACCAGGGACTCGGGAGTCTCGCCGGGAGTGGCGGGCGGGGCCGCGGGTGGAACATCCGCCTGTGTGGCGGGCGGGTACTCGACTCGATTGACCACCGACGTAACGCCGCGAACGGAAGCTGCCAGATCGCCGGCGGCAATGAAGTCGTCCTTGCTCGAAACTTTGCCATCCAGAGTTACTTCCCGCTGGTCGGATACGAACACTCTGAGTTCCGCCTGATGAAGAGCTGGTACCGCGTTGAATCTTGCATTGATCGCGTTCTCAATCCTGACGCGCTCGTACGCCTGGTACTTCACATAGCCGACGCCCGCAACCACCACGGCTGCCAGGAGTAGAACCAGAAGAGCGATGATCTGCTTGAACTGGAATTTTCGCGGGGGGACAAATACATGCTGTGCGGCGCTGTTCACCGCTGGTGAAACTCTCGATGCTCGCGAGGGCGGAGTCACGGCTGGCGGGGTCATCGGCAAGGTCGCCGGGAACGCTGGCTTCGGCGTCGACACCTTCGGCGCGACTGAAGATTGGGGCATCGGCAGGGTCGGAGCGATCTGCGACGGGCGGCCCTGCGCAGCGGGGGGCGTTGCGCGGACTTGCGAAGCGGACGGCTGCGTGACTGGGACCGAAGGCGGAGCGGTGAGGTTGGGCAGCGTTCTTCTGGGTACCGGGACGCTCGGCCTTTGTCCGCTCGGCGACAGATCGTTTTGCGGGATTGACTTCGGCGCTGGTTCGCTTGCCGCTTGTTCTTCTACCAACGGATCGTGGGTCACTTCATCGAGCGCCGCGATAAATTCTTCCGCAGTCTGGAATCGCAGTTCGCGCGACTTGTCGATGGCTTTCAGAATGACTTGCGAGAGCGACTCCGGAATTTGCAAGTCGGGGGCAAGTTCGTGCGGCGGTCGTACGGTCCCCTGCATGTGCTGCATCATCAGAGAGTAGGGTGTGTCGCCGTCGAACGGCAGTTGCGCCGTCACCATTTGATAGAGCACCACCCCCAGCGAATAAATGTCGGTGCGGCCGTCGATTTCGCCGGCGGCCTTCTTGCCCATGAACTGCTCCGGGGACATATACAGCGGCGTGCCTACAACCATGCCGGTCATGGTCATTCCGGGCTGAGCTTCTCCGGCGACTTCACGCAGTTTCGCTATGCCGAAGTCGAGGACCTTGGCGATTTCCTGACCGTGCTCATCGGTGGCGAGCAGGATGTTAGCGGGCTTGATGTCGCGATGCACGACGCCGAGTTTGTGGGCAACGCCCAGCGCGCTCGCGATTTGCGTCGCTATGCGAACCGCGCGCGGGACGCGGAATGGCCCTTCGGCGTGCAGAATCTCGCCAATGTTTTTGCCCTCCACCAGTTCCATGACGATGAAGGGACGTCCGTCTTCGGTGTAGTCGAAGTCGTCGACACGGACGGCGTTAGGGTGCCGGAGTTTTCGCGTGACCACGGCTTCGGTCTGGAAGCGCTGCAGGAAGTTGGCGTCGCCGGCAATGGCGTCGCTGACGATCTTGATGGCGCACACTTCATTGAAAGTGAGGTGCCGGCCGCGATAAACCACGCCCATGCCGCCAACGCCGATGCGATCCAGAATCTGATATTTATTGCGGATGATCATGCCGGGCTGAAATTCGTGTGTGTTTTGCAGACCGGTCTGATCCGCCGGACACACGTTGTAGTCGCCCGGATACGTCTTGTTACATGCGGGGCAGTATTTCATTGGTCACGCGGGGCAGCAACCGAACAGGCGCGGTGAGACGCCGCCCAGGAATGGCCTAGAGTAGCACGAAACCAATACGCCGGCGCAGCGTCGCCGGCAGCAGGGAACTCCGAACGGCACCAGCGGATTTACGGCGCGCGATTGACTTCGGGCTTGAGCAGAACTAACATCGCCGACTAGTAGGCTGAGCGCGCGGATATTCTCGCAGAACCGCTGCCGCTTAGTGAATGTTCTTTCCATGAACTGTCTACGAACTAAGACTCGCCGAATCCTGATTGGCGGCCTGTTCGTCTGCGCCATCACGGCCAGCGCGCCGTTGACAGTCGTGCGGGCGCAGGCTCCGAACATCGACCAACTCCGCAAACAGGCGAAGGAAAACGATGCCGAGGCTCAATTCCAACTGGCGAAGGCGTATCTGTTTGGAACCGGTGTGGCACAGGACTCAAAGCAGGGAGTGGAGTGGTTGCAGAAGGCGGCCAGACTGGAACATGCCCCGGCACAACTCGCGCTGGCGAAAATGTATCTGGACGGTCGCGAGCAGAACATTCATAAAGATCCGAAGCAGGGAATGGAATGGTTGCGCAAAGCAGTGGACCATGGCTTTGCTCCGGCGGAGCACGACCTGGCCGTGATGTATCGGGACGGGGATGCGGACACGGGCATTCCCCGAAAGCCGCACGAGGCCGCGGCCTGGTTTCGCAAGGCGGCGCGGCAACCGGGTTCCACCCAGTCCCAGGGCAGCCTGGAAGACATGTTTCACCAGGGATTGATCACCAGGCAGGAGGCGAACTGGCGCGTACCCGCGCCATTCTCTTTGGCTGAAGTGGAAACTGGACTCAAGGGCTGGATTACCAGCGCCCGCATGGCAACTCTGGTGCACACTTATGGCGTGAACTTCAATTTGAATGCAGGCGCACAAAAAGTTCTGCTCGCCGACGGAGCGGACGCGAATCTGCTACAGGCGATTAAGGCTTCCAAACGCTAGCTTGGCTCCGGCGCTTACAGTTCCCACGAATACACGAGGGATGGTAGTCTACTGAAGTGGCGTGAGTTCCCGCCGCTTTCGCTGTGATCGTTGTTTTCCGCTGTGGGCGCGTAGCTCAGTTGGTAGAGCAATGCCCTTTTAAGGCATGGGTCGCAGGTTCGAGTCCTGCCGCGCTCACCACAGTTTTCAGGTCCGGGCCGTTGCGGGCGCGACGGGTTTGACGTTTAGCGGTGATGATTAAGGAAAAAGTCTCTGAGAACACGATCAGTTGACGCTCTCCGTCGCTTGGTTCTCAGCCTCTGGCTGCGCAATTTGAGGCAGCGTTCGCTGTGCATCGCTGTTTTGTTTGGACTTCCTTTCTTCGCAGCGCAATCTGTGGTTTCGCAAAATTTCCTACCCGTTCTGCCCCATCAGGAACGGCGTGACTCCGACCGCGAGGGGGCAGGGGGGACCGCCAGCAAACAAAATATTGCCGGAGCGACCGAGCGATTGAGCAGGAGCGTGAACGGCAGGGCGATGGTGCGGAACGTCTGTCAATCCAAGGGCAGCGACATTCAAGTCGAGGAACGCACGGAAATCACTCAGACCAGCGGCTGCGATCTGGTGTTCAAGACGCGGAAGACGACTTTCTTACCTGACGGTCAGCAAGGGGTGGAGTTCAAATTGTATGTACACCTGGCTGATCTGACCACGCCCTCGTCCGTCGAACCGCAAAGTTTTTCCCAATGCAAGACCACGCAAGGAGCAGTACTGAAAGTTATGAGCCGGGTCCAGCCTGGGAAAGTACTGCGTGCGACCCGCCGGTCAAGTTTCATCCCCTCCGCTGGTGGTACCGAGCTAAGGAGCAGCAAGCCCGAGGAACCGGAAGCTCCCACCACGAGAAGCGATCTTAGCTTCTTCTTTTCTGACGCGGCAAGCGCTGCGAAGGCGACCCGAGCATTGGAGCGGGCGGTGAAGGTTTGCGGCGGAAAAGAGTGGCCAGATGAAGATGATTTGCCCTAATGTTGCAAGAACTTGCAAACTCAGAGCGCTGCGGTATTTTGATGGGTTCGAGAGCGCGTATTTTGTTGACAAGGCGCGGCTCGCATACGAAGATTCATAGCGGTTTGGCGTTGCTGTGAACTCGCACGACTGGTTGGTCCGCCACGTGACGAGTATGTCCCAGGGCTATGAAACAGGGAATTGGCGGGGCAAATCAATTCTCTTCGATTCACTTTGACTAACTTTCTGCTGAGGACCGCCTGTGCGAAGGGGATAGCCTGCCCTCCGCTTTCTAAAAAGAGTTGGATTGTAAAGACTCAGGCCCAAGCTGTGGAAGGATTTCGCCATGTTCGTCCGTCGTCTCTTCGTCTGCGTTGTGCTCATGTTCTGTTGCGCTGCTGCCCTGGGCCAATTTGCTGGCCAGAATATCAACATGGTTTCGGGTACCACCTGGCCGGCGGGAGATCCGTATCTGCAGCGGCAGAACGAACCCTCCATGGCGGTCTCCAGCCGCAACCCGGAACACTTGCTGGGCGGAGCCAACGACTATCGCACGGTCGACATTCCTAATCCCGCGGCGCCGACCATTCTGGGCGACGCCTGGCTGGGCGTCTACAGTTCGCTGGACGGCGGCGAAACCTGGAAGAGCACGCTGCTCCCCGGCTATCCTCAAGACACTTCGAGCATCGGCACATCGTCGCCTCTGCACGCCTTTACCGTAGCCACCGATCCCACGGTGCGGGCCGGAACTAACGGGATGTTTTATTACAGCGGCCTGGTCTTTAATCGAGGCGCGGGAGCTCCGAGCGGAGTGTTTGTTGCCACCTTTCAAGATCAGAACAACAAAGGCAATGGCAACGCCGCAATCCTGACCACTACCAATGGCGTAACTTCTGGCAACGCCTTCTCTTATATCGGCGTAAATATGGTGGATTCGGGAACCACCGGTCAGTTCCTCGACAAGCCGTGGATCGTGGTGGACATTCCGCGCTCCGGCCGCACCGCGACTTGCAAAGGCAGCGATGGTAAGACTTTCAGCAGCGGCTACGTTTATGTCGTCTACACGCAATTCAACGGATCGCAGAACAATCCGTCCTCGAAGATCAAGGAAGTGACTTCGACGAACTGCGGAGCCAGCTGGGATCAGCCGCAGATTCTCAGCCAGAGTGAAAAAGTGGCTCAAGGCACGGTGGCTGCGATTGATCCGATCAATGGCAATGTGTACGTGGCCTGGCGGCAGATCGCAGTCGCGGGAAATATGAACCAGCCCGACGCCATTCAGTATGCGGTTTCTACCAACGGCGGCTGGTCATTCTCTGCTCCGCCGCCACTTTTCACGTTCGCCGCTCCCACCAAAACCAACCTCTATCCTCCGGGATCAGTTTTCGATCAGCCGCAAGCCAGCGGCACCACGTTCCGCACGCTCGACGTGCCCACCATGGCTGTCGATGGCAACAGCCGGGTCTGGGTAGCGTTCTCCGAACGAGTGAATGGCCCTATGGGAACGTATGGTTCCCGCATCATGATCACCACATTGGCCAGCGGAGCCTCGAAATGGACAACGCCCTATGTGGCGGACAGCACCGCTCCCTCGACCGCTTACGGCCACCAGTTCATGCCCGCGCTGAATTTTGCCTACGGCAAACTCATGCTGGCCTGGTTTGACTCGCGCCGCGACAACATGGAAAGCGTACTGAAGTGTCCGACCGGCGGAACATGTGGGGATCTGTCCCAGCTAACGGTGGTGGATCAACCGATTCCGGGCAGTACGCTTGCGAATCCGGCGACGATTTTCACTCCCACCATCTCCGACCCGCAATCTGGCATCCGCCACACTATCGATGTGTTCGGAGGAATCGTCAATCCGTCGGGTGGTACCACGACCTTCAAAGGATTTCAGATCTCTCAATATCCGTACTACTTCGACGATGAAAGTAGTCAGATTGAGCAGGGCTTCTTCAACCCGCCGAACCTGCCCATGTTCGTGCAGGGCACGACTCCGTTCATTGGCGACTATATTGATATTGCCTCGCAAAACATTTTGCCGAGCGGCAATTCATGGGCATTCAATACGCAAGCTACGGACTCGATGACGGGCGCAACCAACGCTCCGGATTTTCACATCACCTGGACGGATAATCGCGACGTAGTGCCACCGCCGATTGTAAACGGAGGCCAGGACTGGACCCAGTACGAGCCGCCCAACGGTGGACACACTGGAATGAGCACGTACTCTGGCAACGGCAACGCTTGTCCGACCTGCTCGACGATCCAGCCCGCTTGTACAACGGTAAATTCGGACAACAACGCCGGTGACTCCGCCTATAGCGGAGATCGTAACGAGAACGTCTACACCTCGCGCATCAGCAACGGTCTAATTGTCCGGTTCCGTGAGAATGCTAAACAGTTAAGCGGCACGGTGCAGACGCGCTCATTCTCTCTGCTCGTCAAGAATACCGTTAGTCCCTTGAGCGCCACTCCTCTGGGCGCGCCCTCCTACTACAGAATCCTGTTAGGAGTGACCTCAACTTCAGCAACTCAGACTCCAACCTGCACAATCACTGGCGGAACGGCGAGCCTGTCGCCCACAGGTTGCACTGCCTTCCTCGACATCGCGGTGAATCCCAAGACAACCTTCACGCAGGCAATCACCGTAAACTCCACCACCGCTGCCCCGAGCGTGCAGGTGCTGGTCGCGCAAACTACGGCGATACCGGCTCAAGGCCAATCACCGGTATACGTATTCCAAGGGTTGCAAGCCCTGGCGGCAATCAACACCGATCCATCAAATCCCTTAGTCGCCAATCCTGATTTCCTGTCGACGGATAATAGCAACCCAGACGCCTTGTCCCCCTATGGAACGTTGCCCATTACCGCGGGCGAATCTTACGATCCGACGGTCGACGGCCCGCCCGACCCGACCATTAACACGCCGAAAATCGGCGCTCCTCTCATCAATACGCCGAAGATCGCCACCGCTGCCATCAATACGCCGAAGATCGACACGCCGACGATCGTGACCGTGGCCAACAATTCGCCGATTTACTCCGTTCAGGTCGTCAACCCCACGATCGTCGACACTATCAACACTCCGAAAATCAACACTCCAAAAATCAACACTCCGAAAATTGTGAGTCCGGACATCTACACGCCCAAGATCACAGACCCAACGGACGGAAACGTAACCGACTACTCATGGACTGTTAACAACAAGGGAAATACAAGCGCCAGTTACAACACCTCGGAGTTCGCAAAATCCAGCGGCGTGCAATGCTGCCCGGCAAGTTGCACAGGTCCCCCCAACACTTGCGGGACCGGTTGTTCGGTGTGCCAGCTGATCCAGCACAAGGTGTATGAGAGCCCGGTGGCGGATCGTGACGGGAACACTGGAAATCCCACGTGCGCCCTCAATGTGCAACAGGAAAGCATAGTCGTCGCCAACATCAGCGATCCTGCATTCATCACGGGGGGGGCTGGTAGCGGGAATCCATCCAACCCGAGCAATTCGACACTATCGTTATCTCCTGGCGAGGGCAATCGCGTTACCTTGCGCGTGCAAGCTCCGCCGGTGCTGCCAACGCAGCAGGCCGTTCCGTTCAAAACCGTCGCGGCCGGGCAGAGTAATGACTCAAATGGCCAGGCTGCCACGTCTCTGACGATTCAGACCTCAGCGCTGCCGGTTGCGGTGGTCGGCCAGCCTTACATCGGCGCTTCGTTGACATCCCTGGGCGGCGTAGGTGCAAGCACAACTGATCTTTGGAGCTTCCCGGTGGACCCGACGAATCCTGCTCCGGTAATTGGAGCGGGACCCTTTGCACTGCCGGTTTCTCCTCTCACCCTGGCAGAATCCGGCAAGATCAGCACCGGAACAGTGACGCAAGCAACGGGTACCTATCCGTTCTTTGTACAGGTCCAGGACTCCGCCACCACAAGCGGCACTCCGACTCCGTCATTCGACGTGCAGAATCTCACGATCGAGGTCAACAAGCTCAGCATCAGCAGCATTACCGCAACGAGCAGGGGTGTGAGTGGCTATCTCCACGCCAATGGCACCGCTACCGTGGTGGTGATGATAGAGAATGACGGCCCTGCCATCGCAAGCTCCGTTACCCCGACCCTTCACCAGCAGGCGGCTGCGGGGGGCACTGCGGAGGGCAACAACGGACCGGGCGACGGACCGGCTCCGGCCCTTAGTTGCCAAGCTCCATCGCCCTCGGACATAGGCCCAGGCAGTTCTCTAGCTATCACCTTCAATTGCACTGCCGGTGTTGTGAACAGCGGCAATGGCACGGTGACTTTCAGCGCGACCGGTATGGGTACATATCACAGCCCTGGGGCCGCGGACGCTACCGGTAATACCGACTTCCAAACCCAACCCGCATCCCCAAGTC
>Ga0206979_1124_pt1 | contig 11815 bp, 8 predicted proteins | sample Alteio_BWMinCont_19_FD_153463 | JGI IMG/M metagenome (GOLD analysis project Ga0206979, IMG submission 153463) | Enriched cells from forest soil in Barre Woods Harvard Forest LTER site, Petersham, Massachusetts, United States -... | ecosystem: Environmental > Terrestrial > Soil > Temperate forest >... | reverse complement strand
CTGGTTCAGGTTGTTTTGTACTATTTTTATGGTATTGAGCAGCTTACCAAGTCCTTCCAATGCAAAATATTCACATTGTACGGGGATAATGATGGAGTCTGCAGCCGTGAGCGCATTTACAGTAATGATCCCTAAAGATGGTGAGCAGTCAATCAGGATAAAATCATATTCCCCTTTGATCTTTTCAAGCACTTTTTTCATCATCCATTCCCGGTCGTTCATATTGATCAACTCAATTTCGGCACCCACCAGGTCGATATGCGAAGGGATAATATCCAGGAACGGCACTTCCGTTTTAATGATGGCCTCGTGGATATCCACATCATCTATAATGGTTTCATAGATACTTGTTTGTACCTCTTTTGGATCAATACCAATGCCGGAGGTTGAGTTTGCCTGCGGATCTGCGTCAATGATCAGCGTTTTATATTCCAGTGCAGCTAAAGAAGCTGCAAGGTTAATTGAGGTAGTAGTTTTGCCAACGCCCCCCTTCTGATTGGCAATTGCGATTATTTTTCCCATAGTGGTTTAGTGAACAAGATTTTTAGTGTGTGTATGTCCGCCCGGAAGGCCCGTTCGGACGGGCATATCAACGGTGTCGCCTATCTTTATCAATGTTAATTCTTTACCGGCCTCTTTAAATTTTTCAACAGCCCTTTTTTTGTCTATTTCAATTGCCGGAAATGTATCATAATGCATCCCGATAATATTTGAGCATTTGATCATATCTGCGCATAGTATGGCATCATCCATATCCATGGTAAAATTATCCCCAATTGGTAGAAAAGCAAAATCAATTTTGTGATACTTTCCTGTTAACTGCATGTCCATCGTCAGGGCCGTGTCCCCTGAATAATAAAAGTTACCCTCTTCAGATTCAATAATAAAGCCCCCGGCGATACCGCCATAGCTATTATCCGGCAAACTGCTTGAGTGAATGGCATTTGTTACTTTAACCATACCCCAATCATACATCTTTTTGCCTCCGGAATTCATCTGGCTGATATTTTTGAGTCCCTGTCCGGCAAACCAATTACCAATTTCGAAATTACAGATGATTTCAGCACCCGATGTTTTTGCAATCTCCACCACATCAGCTACATGGTCCCAATGACCATGACTGATGAGAATATAATCCGGTTTCAGCGCTGCCACATCAATTTGCGCTGCCAACTGGTTCGGGCGGATGAACGGATCGAAAAGCAGCGCCTTCCCTCCGACTTCCACGGAAAAACAAGAGTGACCGAAATACGTGACTTTCATTGAAAAAATGGTTTAATTTGCCCCGATGAACTTTTTTTTAGACCTGCTAAATTACAACTTTTAGCCTTATGCCAAGAGGTCTCATTCTCTTTTTTTTATCCACGATGCTATTACTCGGTGGCTGCCAGAAACATGGCCATCAAGACAAAAATGTGTTCCATTGGAATATTGCCGCGGGTTTCAATTCGCTCGACCCGGCCTTTGCCAAAACCCAGTCAAATATCTGGCTGGTGAACCAGGTTTTTAATACTCTTGTAGAGCTTGACGACAGTCTGCATATTCAATCTTCCCTGGCCAAAAGCTGGGAAATAGCCGATAGCGGCAAAGAATATATCTTTCATCTCAGAAATGATGTCTTTTTCCAGGATGAGCCTCATTTTCCCGGTGGTAAGGGCCGGAAGATGGTTGCTTCCGACGTTGTTTATAGCTTTAACCGTATAGTTAACCCTAAAACGGCCTCCACAGGCGCATGGGTATTTCATGATAAAGTTGCCACTGACAGCATCACGCATCAATATGCTTTTGAGGCACCGGATGATTCAACGGTAATTATAAGACTCCTAAAACCCTATCGTCCATTTTTGCAATTGCTTACGCTCAAATATTGCTCTGTGGTTCCACATGAGATCGTTGATTTCTATGGAACCGAGTTCAGGAACCATGTTATCGGTACCGGACCATTTATGCTCAAATACTATTATGAAGGGGAAAAGATCATTCTGAACCGGAACCCTGATTATTTCGAGAAACCTCTGCCCTACCTGGATGCTGTTGTGGTTTCCTTTAATCCAAGCAAACAGGATGAGTTTTTTAGCTTCCTAAAAGGCGATCTGAGCATGATGGTGGGCCTTGACCCAAGCTTTAAGGATAATCTTTTGACCAGCGATGGGAAACTCAAAGACCAGTTTAGAGGTAAATTCCAGTTTAAGAAAATACCCTATTTGAATACGGAGTTCATCGGAATACTGGTCGACACCACCATAGACCATTTACCATTGACCAATAAAAAAGTGAGACAGGCCGTCAATTATGCTATAGATAGAAATAAAATGATCCGCTACCTGAAAAACAACAGCGTGGATGCCGGAGAATATGGTTTTGTACCACCATACCTGCTGCCCGGTTCTAAAAAGTATTATGAATTCAATCCTGAGAAAGCCCGCCAATTGTTGAAAGAAGCAAACTATAGTTCAAATGAACCAATAACCCTTACCACAACAAGCAATTATCTTGATCTCGCGGTTTTTCTACAGAGGGAACTAGAAGATATTGGGATCAAAGTTGTGATAGACAATGTACCAGGAAGCTCACTAAGCGACATGAAAACCCAATCCAAAACCAATTTTTTCCGCGGCTCCTGGGTGGCAGATTATGCTGATCCTGAAAACTTTCTGTCTGTTTTTTACAGCAAAAACTGGTCGCCGAACGGACCGAATTATTCCCATTTCAAAAACGCGGAGTTTGACAGCCTATATGAACAATCACTGATTGAATCTAACGACAGCGCCAGGAACCAGGAATACTTACAAATGCAGGATATTGTGATGGATGAGGCGCCTGTGATTGTTTTGTACTATGATAAAGTGATCAGGCTGGTGGGGAATAATATTTCAGGATTGGACGAGAGTCCGATAAATCTGGTGAGTTTGAAGAGGGTGAGGATGAGATGATTAGTTTATTACCAGGTAAGCATAGTCTTTAATGAAATAAGCTGGCCATAAGCTGAGACACATCCATCCCATATAGGTTCGGGAACCTTTTACGATCTTAAAACCCAGATAACCATCATGAACACCATTCCAATTCCCATAAGAATATGAATATGGTGTTGGGGGATAAGATGATTCTCCCTCTGAATAAAGCACGAGATTTTTGGAATTAACCCATTTTAATGATTCATAAATTTTATCGCCACTTTTTAATACCAATGGATAGTTCTTATTATCAACTAAAACGTAAACAGATTCGCCGCTATTAATGAGATTTATTGTATAACTTATGAAGTGTCCGGCACCTAGAACTGCCTCATCTTCTGAGAAAAAAAAATCGTTTTCGTTATCTTTTTTTACATCAAGATAATAACCCGAGCGATAAAATAAGCTTACGCTATCCAGATAAAAATAATAAATGGAATTTCCCCCGAATTCTCCTGCTTTAATAACAATTTCAGGATCCTTTTTAGAGCATCCGGAGATCAAAAGCGAACAAAGAATGAGAACAAATATTGAATCCAGTTTAATCATTCTGTACTTTATTTCTCAATCATTACCTTCTTTAACAATCGTTTATTACCCTGGACGAGTTCAACAATATAACAACCTGATGGAATGCCCTGCAAACCAATTTGCTGATTCAAATTCCCATTCTTATCTGCGCTATAGCCAGAAGATATGACATTAACCCCAAGGATATTGTATAAAGAAAATTGCACTCTACTGTCACTTAATCCTGAATAACTCAAACTTATAAAATCCCGGGCGGGATCAGGATAAATGGAGAATGTTTGATTCATTTCCTTCTGTTCATTAATCGCCAGGTTTTTCTCTGGTGCATTATCAAGCAAGATGGTGCCAGTGTCTTGTATATTATTGCAGAGATAGTCGTAGCTGTATTTCGCGCTATAAAATGTATCAAGCTGAAGGCTGGAGTTTATTTTAGCAGCATATATGCCAATGTCACTATTGCCATTCTTCACACTCCCCGATATAATATATTTACCATCAGATGTGGCGCGCAAAGTTGAAGGATATACGTTAAATCCGAAATTAAAAGGAGCGCTACTCGACTCAATTGTGTCATTGCTTATTTTCATTATCTTCATATTGTAATTCAAGCTGTTATTACCGATATGCATTGCCAAAACAATATAATTACTATCACTTCCAATGATCATATCAACTGGACTATTTGTATATGATGGATCAATTAAGGCTATATTTCGAATTAATGATCCTTTATAATCCCATAAAAACAAATGAAGATCATAATTATTACTATTGCCAGCATCTGACCCGCAGGTCAGATAATTTCCTCCTGGTGCTGGAATTGTTTGCGCCCCAAGATTCTGATAGTCCGTTTGATCACCACTTAACAATGTTTTTCCGATCGAATCAAGCTTTAAAATTTTGACACTGTTATATGGAATAAGAGTATTGTCTTGACCATGATAAAAATCAAATTGGGAAAAATGATATCCGGTAACGATAACATTATCACTATCGTCAACAAATAAATTCTTTGGCAAATAAGACAAATGGATTGTCCAAACAAAGTTTCCAAACTCGTCGCATCGATATACCCAGCCAGAATAAACCAAATCATTTGCATTTTCTCCCAGATTAAAGACAAATCCGCCATCTTTCATCAAGCATATATGATTCGATATAATAGAAGCGCTGACATGAAATCTTTTTGACCATTCCATTTCCCCGCAAGCATTTAGTTTAAGAAGAAATGCCTCATTTAATGAATTTGAGGTTGAAATCTCCCCAACAATCGCGCATCCACCGTCAGGCGCCGTACAAATTGCCTGAATATTTGTATTGCTACCTGATGTGCCAATTATCCTTTGCCAAAGGACTTTACCATTTACATCGGTTTTGTAGAGAATTGAATTTTTTGTACCAGTATTGGCTGATCCACCTATTAGAAAACCTTTGTCATAGGTTTCGACGGCAAAAACACCTCCGTATCCTCCTGTATCACAATAAGTTTTAATCCACTGCTGGCCATAGGAAAGTATGGTCATTAAGGACGAAAATATGGTTATCAAAAGCTTTTTCACATTTTGATGCTTGTGATTTAATTATAAAGGTACTATAATTAATTGTCTGAACTAGGATTTTTAAGATGTGTTGAAGAAATGCGTGCTAAGCAATTATTAATTCATAATTACCCCAATCACATACACCCCAATCACCGCCAAACTGTATAATCCCCAAACCTTTACAGGGATATAAGACTTTGGTGCATAGCCTATTCTATTCAGATAATTCACCTGGATAGCTCTTTCCACATAGTATGATATCACTGTAGCATAGGCGATTCCTATCAACCCAAACCAATATAAAAATAGGAAATCAAGAATAAGATTTATGATCCATTCATATGCCCCAAATAGCAACATTTGTTTGTTTTTTAACATACCGCTGAGTACGGTTTGTGGAAAAATAAGTCGGCTGATAGTGAGCAGCATAAAAGTATTAAATATCACTGATGATCCGATATATGCGGGAGAATAAACATGGCTAAATAAAAACCTGCTGAATATGATGAGGATTATGGTTATCGGGAAAAGCCTGTGCATCAGGTCCTTTGAACCCTGTTTGAGTTTCTCCAGGCTTTCAGGCACGTTTTGGTCACTATGAGATTTTGCAATATCGCCACTGAAAACATTGCTTAAGGCATTGGCCATCAATAAAACAAGGGGCATTTCACGGGCGCCGTACTGGTAAACGGCAAAGGTGGGTTTGTCAAAAAAATGCAAAACAATAAAACTATCAATATAAGGCATGCTCCCTCCCACTACCAGCGTGAGAATAGCCGGAACTGCTTTAGCGAGGAATATCTTTACCAATTCAAAAGAAAATACTGCTTTGCTGATTTTTAAAACATAACCAGTCATCCATGAGAATTTCAAAAAACTCCCGACGGCTAAAATCAAAACAGCTATTGACAATGGCACACCAAGGAATAGTGGAACGGTGATGAGCAAAATCTGGATAAAAAAAGAAAAAACGCCATACCCAACTACTGCTTTCGGCCGGTTTTTTACCATCAGCAAGTATTCCATAAAGAAGGATGGAGCATTGAATAGATTGTATACCAGGTAATAAAAATACAAATGACCCTGAAACGCTTTTGCAGCCGGAATTGATAACCGGGAATGATTAAAGAAAACCGGTTTTAAAGCAAATAATACCAGGAAACAAAACAATGACAGACAAACCAATAGACCATAAACATTAAAGATCAGAACCGGTCTCTTTTCCTCCTCAACAGAATGATAATAGGGTATGAATGTGTTGATGACACCGGACACCCAGAAAAAGGTAAATGAAGTACCTATAAGGGTCAGAGATTCAAATAATCCAATCGATTGCTGGTTTAGTAATCGCACCAGGACAATAGAAACAATAAAAGGCGAACCAAATCTTAAAACCTGGAATACCTGTAAACTATTGAGCCGGTTGAGCACGGGTATTTTCAAAATGTAGCTGCTTTAACGGCAAATATATCTGAAAAGCATACGATTACCCATTACGCGATTGAAATTCATTGTAACAATTTGAAACCTTCTTCGCATTTCAACCTGTACATCAGCGAATAACGCCAGAGGGGTAACATGATTGTAGAAACACAAAAAAATGAGATTTTACGACCCGGTATGGGTCGCACAATGACCAAGCATAAACTAAATAAATGAAACGGGTCATTTTAATATGAAGTGCGACCCATACTGGGTCGTAGTGCCCCCAGGATTTATTTCTATAAATGTTTCACCCATCCTGGGTGAGGTAACGTCAATTTCAATTCCATAAATGATTAAGATAATCTAAAGCTAATATTAGAATATGCCGCTTGCCTTCTCCTTCAGGAGAAGGATTAAGGATGAGGCGCAATTTTTGACCGGTCCTTTTCGTTTAATCCGTATTTTTGCTTTTAATTGCACTCTATGAACCGGATTCTCACCGCCTTTTCATTCCTGATTATTACGCTTTCCTCATTCGCACAGAATATACCACTGTACAACTGGCGATCGCATATCCCCTATCTTGCCGGTATGCAGGTATGTGAGGCAGGCAACAGAATTTACTGCGCCACACAAACAGGATTGTTTTATTTCGACAAAAGTGACAATCGAATCCGAACTTTATCCAAAGTAGATGGCTATTCAGACATTTTTGTAAAGACCATGGCTTATGCGCCTAAACATGACATGCTTTTTATTGCGTATCAGAATGGTAATCTTGATATTGTGCATGCAGGAAAAATCACCAATCATGCTGATGTTGAAAACCAGGTTACTATAAATAGCATTTATATAGACTCGGCGGAAACAACAGCATACATGTCATTGAATTCAAGCAATTTATCTTACGGTATAATTGAATGGCGAATTGAGGAAGCTAACGTTGGGTTTAATTATAATCCAAATTCCCTGGCCAATATTTACCATGCCACTATTCTTGGAGATTCACTTTATGTATGTTCACTTTCCGGGATCAAAAAAGTTAACCTGAAAGTACCCTTCAAAAATGATTCAACCCAATGGGAAACCATCAGCACAGACTCATGCGGAAATATTGTTTCTTTCCAGGGACGCATTGTTGCATCATTCCAAAATGGATTATTGAAATATTATAATGGCATTACCAAAACATGGACTACGATGCGTAGCGACCCTTCTCATCATCATATCCAAAGCCTTGAGACGACGAATGGGAAGCTGGTAATGACCAGTTTTACAAATAATCCAAGTTATGATGGTGCATTTATATACTCAAACTTCTCAGGCAATGCAGACTCCATTCAGCAAAACCAATTAAATGATGCCATTGTTGATGAGCAGGGAACCCTTTGGATGGCGCAAAATACTTATGTATTGTTAAATTATAAACAGGGTACAACAGGCTTTTACCAACCATCTGGTTTGCCCTCTACAACTTTGGGCTACCATTCTTATGGATATCATAACCAGGTCTGGATTTCAGCAGGATTCTATGCCAGCAATGGATCGGCGGCTTTGGACAATCATGGATTTTACATGTATGATGGCGAAACCTGGCATAATTATAACCAGGGAACCGATTATGGCAACCCTGTTAACGGTTCTCCCGATATCCGCGATTTTATGGGTATGGCGGTTGATTCTGTAACGGGCCATTTGTGGATTGGATGTGTGGATTCAGGATTGATGGAATTTAACCCGGCTTCCAGTACCATTATTAATATTTATAACGCCAGAAATGCTACCGGTTTATTACGATCCCCTTCCAGCAATTACGCCGGTCAGGATTATGTCCCCATTTCAGATGTCAAATTTGATCAAAATGATAACCTGTGGATGTCTAATTATACTAATTACTCCAGCGGAATTCAGCAGCTTTCAGAAAAAAAACATAAAGGTGGATGGTTTACAGCCAAAAACACCGGGAACATGACCCACGTTAATTCTTTAGTGGTCGATAACAATAATGGAATATGGCTTATTGATTCCAGGGATCCTGACGGCATTGTTGTTTACAACTCGGCTTTAATTAAGACTGCAACCCTTAGTACTGTAGCAGGACAGGGAGGTCTGCCTTCAGCTTATATAAATTGCGGGGTAAGTGATAAAAACGGAGAAATATGGCTTGGGACAACTGCTGGTCCATGCGTATATAGCGACCCCGGACTATTATTCGGGAACAGTGAATATGATGTACAAAGGCCATATATAAGCACCGGGAGCAATGCCGGGTATCTACTGGGCTCTCTTCCGGTAAGTGCCATAGCTGTGGACGGCGCCGACCGCAAATGGTTTGGCACCAACCAGGGTGTTTGGCTTACCAGCCCCGAAGGCGATAAAATACTGAGCCATTTTGATATGACAAACAGTCCACTGGTTTCTAACCAGATCAATACCATTGCGATAAATGGCGTAACGGGGGAAGTGTTTTTTGTTACCGATAAAGGAATCATATCATATCGGGATGCCGCTACCGATGGCGGTGCAAAAAATCAGGAGGTCTATGCTTTTCCTAATCCTGTAAAACCGGGATATACAGGCCCTATAACAATTGCAGGCTTGGTTACGGATGCCAATGTTAAAATTACAGACGTTACCGGTACACTGGTCTATGAAACAACTGCCCTAGGTGGAGAGGCAACCTGGAATGGTAAAAATTTCTCAGGTAGAGAGGCAAATTCCGGAGTTTACCTGGTTTTTATTACCAATTCCGATGGTTCGCAAACAGCTATGACCAAAATATTGATAGTGCGATAAGCATGTTGGTTAAAACCCATGGAATTGTGATCCGCAATACACGTTACGGGGAAGGTAGTGTTATTTCAAAAATCTATACAAGGGATTTTGGGATGCAATCCTATATGATCAATGGAATATATGGTGCCAAATCGTCTTTGAAAGCATCCTTACTACAACCGTTGATGATCCTTGACCTGGTTGTGTATCATCACAAATTAAAAGATATTCAAAGAATTAAAGAAGCAAAATGCCCTCATCAGCTTGTTTCTTTGCATTTTGAAAATACAAAAGCGGGGATCTGTTTATTTGTTTCGGAGGTGCTTAACAAAACCATAAAGGAAGAAGAGCCCAATGAACCTTTATATGATTTTATAGAAAATTCCATTTTATCACTTGATTCTGAGCAGAGAACCTTAGCTATCTGGCCCATTTTGTTTTTGCTCCGGCTCTCAAAATGGCTCGGGTTTGCGCCTGAGAATAATTTTGACAAAACAGCTCTAACTTATTTTGACCTGGAAGCCGGGATGTTCACTGAAACCAAGCCCATAACAGAATGGTTTATTTCACCGCCTGCGAGCGAATATTTTTCGCACCTCATTTCCTGGAAACCAAACGAGGCACAAAATCTCCAAATCCCAAAAAGTATCCGGATAGAGATCATCCACAAACTTATCACTTATTACAAATTGCACCTGGCTGATTTTAAGGAGATAAAATCAATTGAGGTTTTGTCCGAAATGGCTTAAAATTGTAACATCTCCCTTAGAAGCTATCAATAATTGATTCTGTCACCCCATCGGGGTTTTGAAAAATTCGCCTAATTTTCTTTCTATAATCATTTCATCCCTTCGGGATTAAGCGCTGCTTTTAAAAAAAAATAATAACCCCGAAGGGGTGTCATGATTATAGTTAATCATAACAACCAAGACAGAACCCTGAAGAGGTGACAGTAAATTTTTCTGTCCTTGGTCGGCGTCCTCGCCGACCACCAATATTCGCGCAGCCATAGCCCTAAAGCTAGGGCGGCACGCGGTAGGGTCAGGGCTATGGCTGCGAAAAAACAATCAATCAATTTACGCTGCTAAATCACCTTCTTTCTTCGGTTTTTCAAAGAATAAAGTTTTACCGCAGCTTTTATGTATGTCTTTCCAGTTATCAAGCTTCAATTCAATGCCTAGCACCCCGCAGGTTGGGATATTATCAAAAGTAGAATCGGTGATATATTCAGCCAATAACTGCAAACCGGGATTGTGCCCGATAAGCATAACGGAAATATGACTGGGATTTACAACTTTAAGTACATCAATCAAGTCTTCGAGCCAGGCTTCGTAAACATCCTCACTAACCCGGATTTTATTTAATGGATAATCCAGATGTTCGGCAAGCAACCTGGCGGTAGCAATCGCGCGGGTTGCCGGACTGCTTATGATCAGGTCCGGAATAATATTCATGCCATTAAGCAATTCTCCCATAACGGGTGCATCAGCCCTGCCCCGGTTATTCAGAGGTCTCTCAAAATCGGGAAGTTCTGAATATTGTCGCGTAGATTTCGCATGGCGGACGATGTAAAGCTTTTTCATTCGGGTAGTTTTCCAGCCGCTAAGATAGCTAAAAAACAATAGGTGCAAAAGAGAGAAAACAGTAACTTCAAATCTCAAGAACTGCTAGAAATGAAAAAAATAATTCTACGTGCTATTGTACTTTCGGACGGCATAGTCATAAAAATTTCAAATGCCTTTGCATAGATAATCAATGATTTAAATCATCAGAAATAAAATTCAACTCTTTCGCAAACTGAAGGATTCTCTTTCTGCCTCTTAGTCCTTCCAAAATTCTATGTCATAACCCCCTAATTAATCGCCGTCTTTTCACTAATTTTGCGGCCTAAAATTTTACTTGATGGAGATACCCAAAACCTTTGAACCTCCGGCGATTGAGGAACGATGGTATGACGAATGGATGAAAAAAGGCTTTTTCAGCTCACAACCTGATGAAAGAGAGCCTTATACAATTGTTATGCCTCCGCCGAACGTAACAGGGGTGCTCCATATGGGACACGCGCTTAATAACACCATCCAGGATATATTGCTTCGCCGAGCCAGGATGCAGGGCTACAATGCCTGCTGGGTACCAGGCACAGATCATGCTTCTATTGCTACGGAAGCCAAGGTTGTAAACTTTCTCAAAGAAAAAGGAATTGACAAAAGAGATCTGACCCGCGAAGAATTTCTGGAACACGCCTGGGAATGGAAAGAAAAGCATGGCGGCATTATTCTGCAACAGCTTAGAAAACTTGGTGCCTCATGCGATTGGGATAGGACAGCCTTCACCATGGATCCTGATTATTACGCTTCTGTCATCAAAACATTTGTAGATCTGTACAATGACGGCAAGATCTACCGGGGTGAACGTATGGTGAACTGGGATCCAAAGGCCCAAACAGCACTATCTGATGAAGAAGTTATCTTCAAAGAAGTAAACGCGAAATTATATTATGTCAGGTATAGAATCATTCCGGCAGAAGGATGGTTATTCGAGTCAAATGAAACCGAAGTTCCTGATAGCGAATACATCACAATAGCC
>Ga0206979_1122_pt1 | contig 11915 bp, 11 predicted proteins | sample Alteio_BWMinCont_19_FD_153463 | JGI IMG/M metagenome (GOLD analysis project Ga0206979, IMG submission 153463) | Enriched cells from forest soil in Barre Woods Harvard Forest LTER site, Petersham, Massachusetts, United States -... | ecosystem: Environmental > Terrestrial > Soil > Temperate forest >... | reverse complement strand
TGAGAAAAGAAAAGGGATTACCGCTTCGTATTGTAGCGTCCTATTTGGATACTGATCCGGCTATTCTTAGTAAAATTGAAACAGGCAAACGAAGAGCATCGAGGGAGCAGATTGTGAATCTGGCTAAATACTTTAATGCCAATGAAAACGATTTGCTTACGGCCTGGCTGGCAGATAAACTTGTTTATGAAGCCGGAGGCGAAAAAATGGCTTTGGAGGCGATGAAGATGGCAGAGCAAATGGTGGAGTACCGAACAGCAAAAAAGGTGACTTTGAGTTCCTTAAAGCGGGCATTAAAAATAATACTGAATAAAGCTGACGCAGTACAAAAGGTCTGGTTGTTTGGAAGCTATGCCCGGGGAGAGGCTGATTACAAAAGTGATATTGACCTGGTGATCGAAGTAGATAAGAATGCCAAATTTACCTATTTTGATCTTGTTGGTATTCAATATGAACTGGAAGGGCTGACTGGTAAAAAAGTAGATATCGGTTTTTATGGGGTAATGCGCGGGAATGTGTGGGAGAGGGTTAAAAACGAAATAAAACTGGTGTATGAGAAATAAAACAATTACGAGTCAGGAAAGGCTGGTACATATTTCCCAATGCATTGAAAAAATACAGAAATACACCAATGAATTGCCCTATGAGCAATTTCTGAAAGATGGGATGCTTCACGAAGCCTGTATGTACCAGTTTATGATTATAGGTGAAGCCATAATATATGTAGAGGAATCTTATTTAGACAAATATTACTATCCCTGGTATAAGTTCCGCGCTTTCAGGAATATTTTGGGATAAGTTTTGAAGCGATATGGGAAGTAATTCAGACAGATATACCTAAATTACAGGTTGTTATTGAAACAATGTTAGATACGGAGTTTTGAAATCATGACGCTTCCCATAAGTTATTAACAGCCACTTTTACACCTTTCCCGTCATTGATCTCTTTACGGGCTTCCTTGATTTTTTTTGTTAATTCAGGCTTTGATAATATCAAAGCTGTTTCATCTGGTCTTATTTTGGCATCGGGTATCAGGATCGCCTTCAGCATTTCAATAATTTTACGGTTATTTACTTCCGCAATGCGTTTGATCAATTCTAATTTTTCAGCCTGGATATTCATAAGGCAAATTTAAGAGATTTTGTTTTTCATAGATACCAGTTGAACAACACTTTAAAGGTGTTGGTTCCTTCTTGCTAGGCTAATATTTTCAATCCCTGAGATAATTACTTTTCCTGATTTAGAAATGTACCCTTTTTTAAATCTTACTGTGCTATCTTCTGTATTCTTGATAGGAGCACCTGTGCTGTCAACATCCAATAATGTTGCTGAATCCGCTGAATATATGCTATTATTTTTATAGATTGTTGTCGTGGAATTACAATACACTACCTCAGGCCCAGGTCCACATCCAGCTACAAGGAGAAACTCCTTTGATATTTTTTTCCCAGCCTTTGAAAAAGTATATAGCATAGGATAATAACTATCTGCTGGAAACAATACAATAACAGCATAATACTTGCTAGTATCCGGCAAAATCCCCTGACAATAGCAAGAACCGCCTTCGGGTTTAATAAATAATGTATCAGCAGATCCTTCGTCAAGAGTGTTCAATCCACTAATATTATCATTATTGTCGGAAAAATAATAAGGAAGCTTTATTACTTTAAATTTATTTAAGAAAGCTTTAAATGAACTACGGTAATTGTCAACTTCGTTGATTTTGCCCTCATTTTCTTCATGTGGATGCTGTTTACAATTTGTAAACAGCATCAATGCGAGAAAGAGCTTGTAAATGATGCATTTAACCTTCATGTTCGGAATTTAGAAATAATTTGGCATTATACGAAGGTATAAAAAGCACTTTAATGTCTTTCATTATTCTCTCCCTTTTAACTAATCACACCTAATCCTTCCAAATCTCACCAAAAAACATGACTTTTGTCATTGATTCGGTGTGCTAAGTGCGGCATCTTTGCAACAGAATTTTGTTGAACCCCTTTTATGAATAGACTTGTCGGTGTTGAATTAAGCCATCAAAAAGCGCCTCTGGCCATTCGGGAAAAGATTTCTCTCAAAAATGAGGATCTCACCGGCGCTTTGCTTGGACTTAAAAAGAAGATGTCTGAGGTATTTATTATCTCTACATGCAACCGCCTGTCTGTATATGCCCTTACAGATAACATCAATCCTATATTTGATTTCTACCGCGAATTTGGCGCATTAGATCCATATCTATCTGTCTTTGAACATGATGTTCAGGCGGCAAGGCATTTATTTGCTACTGCTTCCGGACTCGAGTCACAAGCAATTGGAGAACATGAAATCCTGGGACAGATTAAAAAGGATTATGCCAAAGCACAGGAAGCCAAATGTATTGGTCCTGTTACAGATGAACTTATACGTCGCGCTATATCAGTAGGCAAGAAGGTAAGGCAGGAAACGGCCATTGGTCAATATCCTGTTTCATTGGCTTCGGTTTCTTATGATGTATTAAAAGATATCCATCACGATTTTAAAGACAAATCGGTATTGGTGATCGGAACCGGTGAAATGGCGAACCTGATGCTCAAGATCATCTCCAAAAAACCTTTTGCCAATTTATATATTGCCAGTAAGAGTTTTCACCGCGCACAAAGCATGGAACATCTTTATCATGGGAAGGCAGTATCGTTTGAAGATATTTATGAACTACTCCCGAAGGTTGACATCATCATAGGTGCCACGCATTCTGATGCTTATGTCATTAAAAAAGAAGATCTCGCTTCGTTAGATAATAATATAACCCTTGTTGATATAGGCCTGCCAAGGAACTTTGACCCTGAAATAAAGATCCTGAAAAATACGAAACTATTTGACCTCGACGATCTGAAAAGCCTGACAGAAAAAGGTATGCAGCGCCGCCACGAGGAAATCCCGAAAGCAATGGACATCATTGCTGATGGTATTGAAGAGTTTAGTTATTGGTTGAATACCCGCCAGGTAAGTCCGCTCATAACCTCTTATTACGAAAAACTCGATACTATACGGGAAGAAGAGCTGAAATGGGCGCTGCCTAAACTTGGCAAACTGGATGAAAATCAACAAAAGATTATTGAAAATCTCATAAGCAGGGTAACCAGAAGGGTATCAGGTAAGCCTATCGAAAAGCTCAGGGAGTTTAGCCAGGAGCCGCATGCCGAACAAAACCCAATTGAAACCTTTAAGGAACTATTCGACCTCTAAAAAATTGTCTTCGAACCCTTCAAAAAATAAGTTGATCGTAGGCACTCGAGGTAGTTTGCTTGCGGTTTCCCAAACCAAACTGGTGATGGGGATGTTGCAGGATGCCAATCCGGGACTTGAATATGAAATTAAAACCATCAAAACCAGTGGCGATGAAGGTAAAGACATCCTCGGTGCTTTTGTAAAGGAAGTAGAACTCGAATTAAAAAACGGCCATATTGATCTGGCTATTCATAGCCTGAAAGATATGCCAACGGCATTGCCGGCAGGTGTTTGCATTGCTGCCATGCCTAAAAGAGGTGAACATCGGGACTGTCTTGTTTCCAAAGACAATAAGTCCATTCATGATCTTCCATTTGGCGCCAAAGTCGGGACATCGTCCTTAAGAAGAATTTATCAATTGAAATTGCTGAGGCCTGATCTTGAAATAAGTCCGGTTCATGGCAATATCATCACCCGGATGAAAAAGGTAGAAGATGGGATCTTTGATGCCATCGTTTTGGCAGCTGCAGGATTGGCAAGGGTAAATATGGAGGATAGAATAGCGTATATGTTCAGCGAAAAAGAAATGCTATCAGCTGTTTCACAAGGAATTTTAGCCTTGGAAGTACGTGAAGATGATCCGGAAACGACAGCTATTGTTTCTAAAATAACAGATGTGAATGCAGAACACGCAGCTGCAGCCGAAAGATCATTTTTATCAGCTCTTGGTGGTGGATGCCGGATGCCAATAGGTGGATATGCCAGGGAAGAAAATGGAGAATTGGTATTGGATGGAATCATGTTCAACGGGGAAGGTTCCAGATTTGAAATGGCATCTATTAAAGGGACAATCTCTGGTTGCACAAAACTCGGTGAAGCCCTTGGAAAAGAGCTATTAAGCAAGTTTGAAAAATAAATATAATGAAATCCCCTCTTAAAGGCAAAAAAATCCTCCTTACCAGGCCTAAAGACCAGAACAAGGAATGGGCTGAAAGATTGGAGTCTCTCGGAGCAATACCGGTTTTATTCCCGCTCATTGAGATTACCGCAGCACAGGATTCAAGCGAAATAGAAGAGGTGCTCTCCCAGATTTATCAATATGACTGGATTGTTTTTACAAGTATCAATGCTGCCAGACATTCGCTTGAGATACTGAATAAAATATTACTGATGAGCCACAAGATTTACATTGCAGCCATTGGTTCAAAGACAGCAGCATACCTGGAAGATCATGGACTTGAAGTGGATTTTATGCCCTTAATATTTACGTCGGCAAATCTGGCTGACGAAATAGATGATATTCAGAATAAAAAAATATTGTTACCCAGAACCAATATTGCTGATGATAATTTTACGGCTGAATTAAGACAAAGAGGAGCCACGGTAAAAGAAATAACAGTATATAATACACATATAGTCAATGATAAACACGACGAGCTTCAGAAGATAGTAGATGAAGGATTGGATGTGATTACCTTTGCCAGCCCCTCGGCTGTAGAAGCTTTTTATGAGATGGGTATTGATAAAAAGAACGATAAAATTGCCTGCATTGGCCCTGTGACTGCAGATAAAGCTACAAAACTTGGCTTAGGTGTTGATATTATTGCTGATAAATATACAACCGAAGGATTGACAGAGGCAATGCTTGATTATTTTGAAAATATTAAATTCCTCACTCAATAACTAAAGATATATGATCCGCCCGCGAAGACTTAGAAATACAGATGCACTCAGGAGTATTGTGCGTGAAACGGTTCTTAATAAAGACGATATGGTTTATCCTGTTTTTGTAAAAGATGGAACAGGTATTAAAGAAGCCATATCATCTATGCCCGGACAATATCGTTTTTCAGTTGATACACTGGAAGCTGAGTGCGCGGAAATCGTAAAACTGGGCTTGAAATCTATTCTGATCTTCGGATTAGCCAGTCATAAGGATGAAATGGCAACTGATAGTTATAACCCAAATGGCGCTGTACAGAATGCTATTAGAATGATCAAATCCAAATTTCCAAACATGGTTGTGATGACGGATGTTTGCGTTTGCGGATATACCAATCATGGGCATTGTGGTATTGTACATGGTGATTATGTGGAAAATGATGAGACTCTTGAAGTTTTACAGCAAATGGCTGTAAGTCACGCAGAAGCAGGCGCTGATATTGTGGCGCCGAGCGCTATGATGGATGGACAGGTAGGCGCTATCCGTGAGGCGCTTGATGCACATCATTATGAAAGAGTGAGTATTATGGCTTATTCAGCTAAATATTATTCAGCATGTTATGGGCCTTTCCGCGAGGCGGCTGATTCTGCACCTCAATTTGGTAACAGAGCCACCTACCAGATGGATATCGGTAATACACGCGAAGCATTGAAAGAAATTGAAATTGATATAGCAGAAGGCGCTGATATTGTGATGGTAAAACCGGCTATGCTCTACATGGACATCATTGCCAAAGCGAAAGAAATGACGCTCGTACCTATGGCTGCCTATAATGTGAGCGGTGAATATGCGATGGTAAAAGCAGCTGCCGCTAATGGTTGGATTGATGAAAAACGTGTGATGATGGAAATGCTGCTAAGCATGAAAAGAGCAGGGGCTGATTTGATTATCACCTACTTTGCGAAAGATGCGGCGATAGAAATTGACCGAAATTAAAAGATTGAAAAATTAAAGACTCCAATTAAGGAATATATAATTATGGAAAAGAGGATATTGGTTCATTATAGTTTGTTTTCATTTCATGATAACTATTGGAAACAAAGTGTAGAAGACAGAAGACATACTTTAAGAGGTTTTTTAAAGCATGTACAAGATGCATCGCAAAAAACATGGTTGTACCAGGTATATCCGGCACAAACCAAATTTGATTTCCTGGTTTGGAGTACGGTAGAGTGTGAAGAAGAAGGTGCTCCCATGGAATTCATGTCGAAGTTTGCACATGCAACCAACCCTTATAGGGAATTCATTACCCCGGTCGAAAATTTCTGGGGTGTCACCAAACCTTCTCAATATTCCAAAGCAAAAAGATCAGCTCAGGAGCTTGATCCTTTTGAAGATACAAGAAAGCCGTATTTCATTGTTTATCCCTTTACAAAGACGGCGCCGTGGTATATGAAAAGCCGTGAGGAGCGCCAGGAAATGATGAATTCGCATATCAAGATCGGTAAGTCTTTCCCGGATATTACGCAATTGTTATTGTATTCATTCGGGCTTCAGGACCAGGAGTTTATAGTGAGTTATGAAACGGATTTATTGCCGCAGTTTTCTGATCTTGTTTATGAATTAAGGATGACCGAGGCAAGGATATTTACCTTAAGCGATACGCCAATCATCACTGCCTTTTTGCAGACGCCTGAAGGGCTATTGAAATTATTTTCAGGGAAATAAATTAAAAAAGTTAACCGTAGAGAGCGCGGAGGTATCGCAAAGGTCGCTAAGTTCTTTCTTTGTGTTCTCTGCGCTACCTTTGCGTTCTTTGCGGTTAAGCCTTATACACCGAAACCAAAAGATAACTTTGAAATAGACCCATGAGCTACGAAAAATCTAAAGCCCTATTTGAAGAAGCCTGCAAACATCTTGTAGGCGGGGTAAATAGTCCGGTAAGGGCATTTAAATCAGTAGGAGGCACACCACTTTTTATCAAAAAAGGTGAAGGACCTTATATTACAGATGCTGATGATAACAGATATGTTGATTTTGTGGGCTCTTATGGTCCGCTCATTCTCGGTCACAACGATCCGGATGTAAAAGAAGCAACGATCAAAGCCCTCGAAAACGGAACCACATTCGGGGCTTCAACAGAGAATGAAATTGTTCTGGCTGAACTTGTCAAAGAAGCTTTCCCTGGAATGGATAAAGTACGTTTTGTAAATTCAGGTACAGAGGCAGTTATGAGCGCCATTCGATTGGCTCGTGCATTCGCGAAGAAAAACAAGATCATCAAGTTTGCTGGTTGTTACCATGGGCATTCAGATTTCCTTTTAGCCCAAGCCGGTTCAGGAATGTTAACTTTAAGTCTTCCTGGAAGCGCCGGCGTCCCTGAATCAGTCGTTGCAGATACGATTATCGTACCCTACAATGATATAGAAGCAGTAGCGGATGCATTTGAAAAATATAAAGATCAGATCGCAGCGGTATTAATAGAACCTGTTCCGGGCAATATGGGTCTTGTTTTACCGGAAAAAGATTTTCTTAATAAACTCAGAGATTTAACTACCTCGGAAGGCATCTTACTTATATGTGACGAAGTTATGTCCGGTTTCCGTCAAAGTTTTGGTGGGGCACAGCACTTCTATGATATAAAAGCTGATATAACTTGTCTCGGGAAGATTATTGGTGGCGGCATGCCCGTAGGAGCCTATGGTGCCCGGACTGAGATTATGGATATGGTTGCGCCATTAGGACCTGTTTATCAGGCCGGGACTTTATCCGGTAATCCAATAGCCATGGCTGCAGGTATCGCAACTTTGACAAAATTGAAAGACGAGGCTGTTTACAAACACATCAATAACCTTACGGGGCAGCTAGCTGAGGGAATGCGCCGGATTGCAAATGAGTATCATGCCAAAATGCAAATAGCAGTTTTTGGTTCCATGATCACACCGTTCTTTAACGAGGACAGGGTAACAGACTATGCAACAGCTTTAAAGTCGGATACAGAAAAATTTGCACAGTTTTTCTGGACCATGATCCATAATGGCATTTATCCTCCTCCGTCCCAGTTTGAAACCTGGTTTGTTTCTGCAAAGCATACAGAGAAGGAGATTGATCTAACCCTTAAAGCATTTGAAAAGGCATTGTTGAATTAATGCTTTAACATCTCTACTTCAGCAATTTAAAGCTTTTCTGAAGCCCTTCCGTATTTACACCTAAAACGTAAATACCGGCAGCGATAGGCGGCGCATTGAACTCAACGTGGTCGCTATTTGAAACAATTTGTGATGTTATCAATTTCCCAGTAATATCGTATAGTGAAAATGTCCCTGTTTGTGGGAGGCCAAAATCAAAGAATACTTTGTTGGCCGTTGAAAAATAACTGGTTGTGATCTTGTACCATATTTGTGAATTTTGAGGAGTCACGGCAAGATAGCTTTCAGGAAGAAAACCTCTCTTGACAAAATAGTAGGTAATTGTATAATAGTCAGCCTTATTGTACAATAAACTATCACTTTTTAAAAATAATTTAGCTGCCTGGGGCATGGTTATTCCACCTGCCATGCTATAAAGAGTCTCAAGCATAATCCGGTCAGTTTTAGTCCGGCCAATGACATCCCAGATCTGCATGAGGGCGCTGGACCATAATTGCCCGACAAAGTGAATCTCACTGTTTGTATCAAGGTATCCCGGATACACATCATGCACTGCGCATGAACGTCCATACCAATTTCCAGGAGCGTTATTCCCATCCCAATTAAATACTTTTTCCCAGTTATAAGTACTTATTGATTTGGAATTTGAGGCTGCGAAATAATCTGCTGTACCTTCATCAAGGGCCTGTCTTTCATTACCAGTTGAACTGCAATCGTGACAAGCGGCATAAGAAAGGAAGTGTGTGTATTCGTGAGTTGGAACATCTTGATCTTCTGCATCAGGTTCACCACCCATTCCAAAATAAATAATACCGGCGTGACCACCTGAAGGGGGATAAAATTGTGACACATCATCTGTAAAGCCACTTGGGTCTACAAATATCTGGTAGTTCCCCAAACTATCATATCCAATATCGTGAAGATGATCGCGCCAGTTAGTAATGGCATAGTAGATCATAATATCTCTGAATGCGCTTGTATCACGGTTAAAGTGAAAAACAGGCGTTTTTGAATAGGTGGCTTCAGGATACTGAGGAGCATATGGAGCGCCCAGATCCTTTTCTGCAACAAATTGATTTTCAAGAATAAACGAATCATTATTCAATACGCTAACCCTTATTGGCCTTGGAATCATTTGTGAATCAAGTGCTTTAGAATTAGAATCATTATTGGTATTTGGGAAGGTGTCACCAGTGGTAGGAGATATCCAAAGACTGTAGGTACTATAAGGAGGTCGGTATGTTGACATTGCGGATGTAAGTGGATCCGGGTAAAATACATACATAGTTACTAAAGAATCCGGATATTTATAATTTTGGCCAAGATTCTGTTTTAATATAATATTGTAGTTCACATCCAGTATCAATTCTTCATCCCGGCTGCCGTCAAATTTTTGACAGTTAACCTGGTAGGCTGGTACTCCTGCGTCTATATTATAAACCCATACTTTTTTAATATTGTAATTATCGCAGGCGCCGATGGCTGTTTTTATTTGTGCGGTGTCGGGATTTGGGATCGCGGTATTTGAAGGCCAATTGTCTATGTTTCCTGTTTTTGAAATAACAGAAACTATTTTATTCACTTTATCAACACTTATTTTCAAAGAGGTGCCATATATTTCATCCCCCAGAAAGGTTTCTTTAAAGGTAATATACCGGGCATTGGGGCTTGCAATATTCTGAGTAGTAATAATATCTGCATTAGGGTTATTGAGATCGCCAATATGATCATGCAAATAAGCTTTCGCACTCAATACCAATTCATTGGACGAATTGCCTTCTAAGCTTCCAGATGGAAAAGTGATTTGAGGTCCTAAAGATAGCCAGGAGGGTTGATTTGGAGATATTGACGTTGGCTTTTGCGCTGCGGCAGCAAAAGATATAAAGAGAAGAAGAAGGGGTTTAAATTGCTTCATAATAGTTTTAATAATGTGTTTATTACAATTTAACGAACCACCCCTTCCCTTGAATGCAAAGTAATTTATAACAAATTTCGTTCCAATATACTGATAATTGTCTGAACCTTGATTTGCTTGATTAAAGGATTTCCTGATTGGCTCAAAAGCCTCGTTTTAAAATAGGTTGACGGTTCAGATAATTGCCAATACTTCTGCCACAACAAACACGCTTCCAACTACAAGAATAATATCGTTTGGTAGTGCTTCTTCAACAGCTTTTAAATACGCTTCTTTAACAGAATTAAACGGTTTTCCATTTAGTCCGGCTTTTGTGGCCACCTTATTTAGATCCTTTACTGCTAATGCTCTTGGGAGGTTTGGTTGTGCAAAATAATAGTGTGCTTTTTTTGGCAGCATATCTATTGCCTTATCAATATCCTTGTCCTTAACCATTCCATAAACCACCCGCATTTTGCCGCGGGTAAGATCGTTGGCCTGCTCAAATACAGCCTCTAAACCAGCTTCATTATGCGCTACATCTGCTATAATTAAAGGACTGGTGCCAAGTATTTCCCATCTTCCGCGGAGACCTGTATTCTCTTTCACGTTTTTTAAACCGTTTTTGATATTCTCCTTGCTTAGTTTGAAGTCTTTATCGTTAAGTACTTCTACAGATTGCAATACTGTCGTAATATTTTCAAGCTGATATTGGCCGGAAAGAGGAGATAAAACATGGTAAATACTGCCGGATCTCTTATTCATATACTCAGCTTTGAGCATGCCATTATCCAGATGTGGGTTTTTGTATACAATATTTGCAGCCGCCTGAAAAAGCGGAGAATTCATTTCTTTAGCCTTTTTGCTGAAAACAGGATCTGTCTCGGGATCTTGTTTGCCAATAACCACAGGTACCCTTGCTTTTATAATACCTGCCTTTTCTGATGCTATTTCAGCGAGGGTTTCGCCCAACAGATTTTGGTGATCATAAGAGATATTGGTTATGACGGATAGAACCGGTTTGATCACATTGGTTGAATCCAACCTGCCGCCCAATCCTGTTTCTATAACAGCGATATCTACTTCATTCGCAGCAAAATATTCAAAAGCCATGGCAACAGTTACCTCGAAAAAAGAGGGCTGCATTTTATCGATAAGCTTTTGATTCTTTTTAATAAATGCTGTAACAGTCTTCTGATCTATCATTTCACCATTTATCTTGATCCTTTCCCTGAAATCAAGCAGGTGAGGGGAGGTATAAAGCCCTGTTTTGTATCCTGCCTCCTGTAAAATGGAGGCCAACAGGTGGCTGACAGAACCTTTGCCATTGGTACCGGCAATATGGATGCTTTTGAATTGGGTTTCGGGGTTGCCGAGTGCCTTGCAAAGCGCAATGGTATTATTGAGGTCCGGCTTTAATGCAGCGGGGCCAATCCTATGAAACATAGGTAATTTGCTGTACATATAGTCCAGCGTTTCCTGGTAAGTCATTCCCTGTTAGTGGAGTTTGTGGATGTATTGAATCGAGCCCATCTGGCGATCAGTGCCGTCACTCGCGGCTGTAAATTTAGCCTTTTTTGCGGCAATTTCATCACATGCCACTGCATTTGCATCAGTAATAGTGCTTCCCCGGTATCCACCGTGCGCTTCGATGACGTTCCCATTTTTATCCACAACTATCTGTACGATGTCTTTTCCCTGTGGCTCGGATGCTTGACAAGGCTCTCAAAAAAATCGGCAGGCCTATAGATGATATCGAAGATGCCCTCGAAAGTGCCGGAAAAATAGAAGTTTATAAACTCGAAAAAAACCTGAGTATTCTTGGTACCATTGCAGGCGTAGCACCAATGCTTGGATTCATTGGGACCATTCTCGGGGTAATTACCATATTTGTTCACATTGCAGCCAAGAACACCATAGACATAGGTACAATATCAGAAGGTCTGTATCAGAAACTTATTTCAAGTGCTTCCGGTTTGGTTGTAGGTATTGTTGCCCACC
>Ga0206979_1121_pt1 | contig 12184 bp, 10 predicted proteins | sample Alteio_BWMinCont_19_FD_153463 | JGI IMG/M metagenome (GOLD analysis project Ga0206979, IMG submission 153463) | Enriched cells from forest soil in Barre Woods Harvard Forest LTER site, Petersham, Massachusetts, United States -... | ecosystem: Environmental > Terrestrial > Soil > Temperate forest >... | reverse complement strand
GCCGGATCGGCCGTGGCGCCGGCGCTACTGTCGAGAGAGCGGGTAATCAGTGATCGGAAGCGCCCGGGGCCGACGAACCGCCGCGCGATGCAGCGCCAGCCTTCAGACCGAGCGAGCAAACTTGACCAGCTCCTGGCTCACTTGTTCGGACGCCTCATGCTGCATCCAGTGCCCGACGCCATCTACTCCGACGTAACCCACTAAGCCGGGCAAACGGTCGCGCAACTTTGCTTCGGTTAGCTGGTAGATGGGAAAGAGTCCGTCAGACTTACCCCACATGAAGTAGGAGGGCTGCTGAATCCGCGCGCCGCGATAGGCGGCCGATAGATCAAAGAAGGGCTGAACGGCGCGATAATAGTTGAGCGCACCATGAAACCCCGTGCGCTGAAACTCAGCGATGTTGTGCGCGAGATAATCGGGCTCGATCCAGCCGGGCAAAGGGGTCGGTGCCGCTCTGTGCAGGCTTCGCGCTGGAATGAGCGGATTCCACGCTTCCGCCGGTGGTGCCGATCCAGATGCCCAGTAGAGGACGCCAGGAATGGTGACCGCCGCGTTTGACCAAATCTGATCAGCTTGCGGGCTGATTTGTTCGAACATGTAGAAGTCGTTTCCGTGCCCTGCCGCTCGCATTGCATCGAGCCCACTTGCATCGCCCCGCGACGCGTACGGTACGCTAAGGCAAAAAACTGCCTTGAATCGATCTGGACGCATCATCGCAGCGTTCCAAGCGACGTTTGCTCCCCAGTCATGTCCAACGATGATGGCCTCCGACACCTGGAGCGCGTCAAGCAATCCCACTAAGTCACCGACCGTCTGAAACGGCGTATAGAGTGCCGCATCCGCGGGTGCAGAGCTGCGGCCATAACCGCGCATGTCGGGCGCAATTGCGTGATAACCTGCATCCGCTACTGCCTGCATCTGCTTGCGCCACGTGTAGGCCGTGTCCGGAAAGCCATGGGCAAAAAGTATCGCGGGACCGGCGCCTTGCTCGGTCGCGTGTAGATGAATGCCGTTGGTGGAGATGTCGGTTTCTTTAATTGGCAATCTGGTGTCCCTCCCCATGCTCGTTCGACCGAAGGCGGCATCATCAAACGCCAGTGCGGCACCGAACGCGGTGCCGGTTGCGATGAGAGACCTGCGGGAAAGTATGGAACTTCGTTTAGCGATAAGGTTCAACGTTTATCTGCTTCATGAACTGGTATGACCAAAAACCATTTGTCGGCCTGATCCGGGCCGGGCAAATGTATGATGTATGTGCCGTTCCTTCCGCCGCGAGTGAATCCCTGAAGGTCGTCTTGATGGGGAGTTACCACCATAATGTGGGGCCCCACGTGAAACTCCCCGCCGGACGCGCCCGGAACCCATTGACCCATATACATGTAGGAAACGCCAAGTCTCTCGATGTGCTGCGGCCGTCCGGCAAGGTCATCCTTCAACCACTGAAAGAAAACACTATCGAAGCATCCCGGGTCGTCGTGCTTGGAGCCGGGTGGCGGACCCGGTAGGCAGGTCCATTCGTTAGTGCCCTTACGGAGAACTCGAAATTCGCCGCCCTTACTGGCCGGATGATCCATGATAGTCGCGCCGTCGGTTATAAAGCTTGGTGCGGCCCTCAGTGCGTCCGCAATTTTCTCAGCATCCGTTACAGGCAGGTGTTCAGTCATGCTCTGAGCACGCGCATTAGCAGTGCCAACGGCGAGTATAGCGAAAATGTAAAATATGATTGGCTTCATTGCAGATCTGACGCTGTCGTTTGATCTAAAGGGTGCCGCCGTCCGCACTCGTGCGTTAGGAAAAAATTGCCGCGTTTTGCACGCGAGTGCTACAAACAGAAGGAAGTAATTTTCGTCATTAGGCCCGTCGGATTACTCGCGCGTCAGCTCGAAAGCATGTAGGCGGCCGTGTAAAGCGTTGAGAGGTTGATGCGCTCGGGATACGCGGCAACCATTCGCCTGATCAATTCCTTGGCTCTGACGCCATCGGCGAGAAACCTGTCGAAATCGAGGATATAGTCGACGCATTCCGCCAGGATCTCAGGCGCGTTTGTCGCTTCTGGACGCCGATGCGCCGCGACGACAATCCGTGGCTGAAGCGCAGCGAGCTCCCTCAAGGTTTGGATCCACGCCATGCGCTTGCCGTGGTCAGTATTGCCCAGACGCATATGCACGCCATTGTAAGCGATATCCCCGGCAACAATCGCGGCAAGCTCCGGGATGTGTAGATAAGTAGAGTGCGCTGAATCAGACTGGCCGGTCTGGACAGCGAATATCTCGTGTCCCTCAATGTCGACGCGGCCGTCGTCCAGCGGTTCCGGCACAACCTGCCCGTCGGCGACATTGCCGTCGAACATCGGCTTCCAGTACTTCTCTATGAAGCCCGACCTAAGTTGCGGGCGAATTTCCTCGACCACCATTGGCAGGGCGACCAAGCGCGACTTCGGGAATCGCCTGAGCAAAACCGGCGCGCCAAGAAAGTGGTCGGCGTGATCGTGCGTGACGTAGATCGCGGTCAGCTTCTTGCCGGTCGCCTCGATCCAGTCGGCGAGCTTCCCAGCATCACCGGTCGTTACAAGCGTGTCGACCACGACCGCTTCGCGCTTGCCGGCGATGAGCACCGCGGCGGTCGGTGGCCAATTCCACCCGTCGGGAGGCGCACGCGGCCGAGGCGGGCGAATGATCGGTCGGCTTGGTACGGTAAAGACGTTCAAGGTTAAAGGGGTGCCCTCGGTCATGGGTGATTCCCTGGTAGATCACCGGATGGCTAGGATACTGTCGAGGCGATGTTAATCCCGTTCGGAGCGGATCGCAGGCAAGTTTGCTTCAGCCGTGTGAGAACCGCTAGAAAGCCCGTGCTGTAAGTTGTTTGCGAGTGCCCTATGTGCGCCGCAGGCGGCGCCACTCGCCGGGACTCACGCCCAGTGCATTCGTGAAAACCCTCGTGAAATGGCTCTGATCGGCGAAGCCGCAGAGGTCGGCGACATCCGCAATAGGAAGCGGTGAATTGAGGAGCAGCTCGCGGGCACGCTCGATGCGACGATCCAGAAGCCAGCGATGCGGCGGCAGGCCGGTGGTTGTTTTGAACGCTCGAGCGAAATGGCTGCGGGAGAGTCCACACTCCTGGGCCAGTACCTCCAGGGTGACGTCGCCGTTGAGCCGCGCCATAAGAAGCTCCTTCGCACGCCGCTCCTGCCACGGCGCGAGGCCGCCGCGTTGGACTCGCTGCACCATTACCATGCCGCAGTAAGTCCGGGCGACGTGCGCGAGCAACGCCATCGCGATATGGTCCATGAACAGGAAATTCGCTTGTTCCGGGCGTTCCAGCGCCACCTGCAATAGGGGTGCCAGAGAGCGGATCACAGGGTCATCCACCGGTGTGGTCGGCTGCACGCGAAACGACTCGATCCGTCGAACGCTTTGCTCGTCTGCGATCGCGTCGAACGCCTCGCACGGCATATGGAACAGCAGTAGATCCGAGGGAGGTGCGTAGCTGATGTACTTTGAATTCAGATCGAGGAGCGCCGTGTCACCTCGCTTAATCGGCGGCACCATGATATGGTGGCCGTCTATCCATTGTTCACATGCCGGAGCGTCGAAGAGAGGCAGAGCCGCGAGAAGCGCATTTTCGCCGCCGCCGGCGTGCAATTCGATGGCGGGACCGGCCATGTCGTAGGTTACCCGCGTCACGGAAAATGGGGCCTTTCGCAGGGCACGGACCCTGAAGGTCAGCCCCTTGTCGAGCGTCAAGTCTTCCCTGATGCGATCTTCATTGCGTTGTAAGGTCATCTCCCACCTTGCTGCACCGACCTTACCAATCGGCGCATCGCACTGCGATACCAAATATCCTACTGCCAGCAGGTCAGTGCCGCAAGATTTGCCAAAAGATGAGCACTCGCGTTCAAAACGCAGCAATCGGAGGCTAACCCTCGCGCGCCGTTGACGCTTATATAGCAGTTTCAACCCATTTTACATGATGATCGTCATATAAGGCAATCGCTTTTTTGCCTGAACAGGAGCCTCGCCTTGGCCGCAGCCTCCGATCCCGTCGTCATCGTTTCCGCCGCCCGCAGGCCTCTTGGCCGGTTCATGGGTGATCTCTCGCCTTTCAGCGCGCACAAGCTCGGTTCCCATGTGATCGGCGCTGCCCTCGAGCGGGCAAAGCTTGCGCCCGAGCGGATCGACGAAGTGTTCATGGGTTGCGTGCTGTCCGCCGGACAGGGCCAGGCGCCGGCTCGGCAGGCCGCGCGCGGCGCCAAATTGCCGGACGCCACCGGCGCCACCACGATCAACAAGGTTTGCGGTTCCGGCATGAAAGCGACCATGCTGGCACATGACATCATCACTGCTGGCTCGGGCGAAATCGTGGTCTCCGGCGGCATGGAGAGCATGACGAATGCGCCTTACCGAGGGAGCGTCAAATACACCGACTATGCCTTCGACAAGACTACAGTCCATAAGCGTAAATCGCGCGATCACTTGGTCGACCAGATCGAAAGCTTTCGGATCGGCGATAAGGACAACAAACGAGAGGACGACCTTTTGGATACGTTTTGCTACGGGGTCGCGATTTCGCTTGGCAATAGCGAGGGTTTCTAAGAAGCGCCACAGCTCGGGGGGTAGACCTTGGCTCGAGTGGTCAATGCCTGCGTAACGCTTTCCACCAAAGGTCCCCATCATGTTTTCTGGGCTTCGCTGAAGCGCTCCAACACTTCAGTTGCCACCTCCGCGTCGATCCATCTTTCATATTTGGCGCTCTCGTCCGGTCGCGCCATGTAATGCCGATACCGCCGGCGTTGAGCTTGCGAGAAGCACGCCGGGCACGCTTCGACTAGTTCACGGGCGAGCACCTGCATTCGCTCGGTGATCGTAGCTCCCTCAGGGCGACAGCTCCTCTAGAACTCTGCCCTTGGTTTCGATCGCGAATAGCAGCGTAACGAGTCCCCCGACCAGCGTGACCGCTGAAAACGCTGCGAAGACATAACGGATACCTAAGTCAGCAACGATCCAGCCTACCATGATTGGACCGATCGCAGATCCCGCCCTTAGCCACGCACTGCCAAAGCCGGCGCCGATCGCGCGAAGACGAGTCGGATAGAGTTCGGCTGAGTAGAGATAGAGCGAGAACGCGATGGTCTGCAAAACCGCGTAAGCGGCAGTCGTAAAGATCAGCACCTCGATCGCCGTGTTCGCGCCGAGCCACGAGAGCAACAATAGCGGCACTGCAGCGAGAAGAAACGCAATCGAGTACCAGGCTTTCCGACCGACCCTGTCAATCCACAGGGCGCAGGCAATCGACGCGAGCACACCGACGCTTGAGGTGATCCAGCCATACGCTAGGCTGGTCTGCAACGGCAGCTCGAAGACCTGATTGTATAGCGTGGGCAACCACGTGACCAAGCCGTTGTTGATCATATAAGCGCATACCCACAAGCTCGAGATCATAAGCGTCCGCTGCAAATAGATCCCCTTAAAAAGGCCGCGCCAATCGGAGCGGAGCGTCGCATTGTCATCCACCGGACGTATCACAGGCTCCCGTAGAGTATCACCACGCCGCGTCGCACTGTCCTCGAAGAGTTTCACGACAGCGTCAGCTTCCGCAACGCGACCCTTGGACGCAAGCCAGCGAGGTGACTCCGGCATGAGCCAGCGAAGCGGAATAGTCAGAACCGAAGGTATCAGGCCTACGATGAACATCGCCTTCCATCCGTAGATCGGGACCAGGAAGAATCCTATCATGCCAGCGAACATCAATCCGATTGGGAAGATCACCTCGTACAGCAGAAAGAAACGGCCGCGCTTCTCTGCACCGATAAATTCACTGATGTAGGCGCTCGCGACCGGCACCTCGCCGCCGGTACCTACTCCCTGAAGAAAGCGAAAAGCCATCATTGCCACACCACTCCAGGCGAACAAGCAGGCGGCGTCCATCGACACGAATAGCAGGATGGTAATGAAGAGGGTTTTCAGGCGGCCAATCTTTTCGGCGAGCGATCCGAACAGTAGTGCACCGAACAGCTGACCGACATAACCCGCTGAGATGATCATGCCGACCTCGGCCCCCGAGATATCCCATTCCGAGATAAGTTGTGGCATCGCGAAAGCGATAGCCAGGACCGTGTATGCGTCGAAGAATGTGGCGATACCGACGATCACGCGAAGAAGCATAAGCCTGGGCGTGACCGGAAGCCGCTCGAGCCGCGCGACCAACTTGGCATTTCCGACGGCGTGAGACGAAATGGCTGTGGCCGTGGGCAATACCGTGCCATGAGTGACAAGCGCAGACATGAGCTCTCCTCCCTGTTTGTTTAACGGCGGGCGGATTCCCGCTTCTGTTGGTAATGGCGGAGCGGAATTCCGCTCCGCCGTTTGACCATACGCCAGCGTTATGCTGCGCGATCGCCGCGCGATTGGACGGCCTGCAGGAGGCCGGCAGAACGAAGCGCGTTTGCGATCTCGACGTCTGCGCCCGGATCAAGGGGAAGCAATGGAGACCGAATCGTTGCGTGCTCGAGAATTCCGCGCGCGACGAGGCCATGCTTGAGAGCAACCGTCCCTTCCATGTGCGATCCGCGGTGATAAACGGTGCGAGTTACCGGAAGCAGTCGGTCATGGATCGCGCGAGCTTTCGCGTAATCCTTGGCCTTGCCGGCCGCAATCAGTTCGATGAGCGGCTCAGGTGCAAGACCGCCATAACCCACCAAAGCGCCATCCACGTCGAACATCGTGTGAAGCAGATATTCGTCGTGGCAGGTAAGGATTTGCAGATTTGGACATTCACGACGGACGACCGGAATCTCGGTGTCCCACCGGCGCATGTTGCGGACGCCATTCTTCATGGCGAAGACGCCGGGCTGCGCCGCGATTTCGAGCTGGGTTTCGAGATTGTAGGTGGCTTTGGTCGCGTCTGGATACTGAAAGAGGATCAGGGGTAAGCCGCTTTCTTGATAAATAGCCCGGTAGCGATCTTGCGGCGCTCCCTTCTGATAGCCGAACCGAAGCCAGCCATGCGAGGGGTAAACCAGCCCGGCCTCCGCTCCAGCTTTCACGGCCCGCTTTGCCTCCTGCGCAGCTACCTTGGTTCCTTCGAGAGTGATTCCCGCGATTACAGGAATCTTTCCGTCAACTGACTTGACGAAGCTTTGGATGACCGCGGTCTGCTCGTCAGCGGTGAGAAATGTGCCTTCCCCCGCATGACCTAGAACGACCAGACCTTTGACATCTTTAAAGCTGCCGAGCCAAGAACCGAGCCGCTGGATCGCCGCATGGTCGACCTCGCCGTCGCGGGTAAAGGGGGTAATCGGCGCGGGGACGAGACCTCTGAGATCAAGTGCTTCCATGTTAGTTTCCTCCGATGGGGTTAGGTTGACCGGATCGCTCGCGGAACGTGGCGTACCGAGGTCGATCGCGTACGGAGGAACCTAGGGGCCATTCCCATATATCGGAAGACATAGGTCGTACATTTCAGATATAACTAATCTGATATGGATGGAGGGCGCTTGTGGAGTACGCCTCGTGGAAGCTTTTCATTGACGCTTCGGAGCTCGGCAGCCTGAGCAAGGTCGCTGCGTCGTATGGTACGAGCCAGCCGTATATCAGCCGCCAGATCAGCGAACTTGAACAGGAATGTGGAGGTCGCCTGTTCCAGCGCACCGGGCGCGGGGTTGTGCTGACCGAGCTTGGGCAGCGAATAGCCCCGAAGGTGCGGGCGTGGCTGGCGAGTAGCGATGAGCTGGTGAATGACGTACGCACTTCGGCAGGCACGCCCATCGGCAAGGTACGAATAGGCAGTCTGCCTTCAACGGCACATCCGCTTGTGAGCACGCTCTATAAGCAACTCAAAGAACGCTATCCACTCATTCAGCTGGTGGTGCGAGAAGGACAAGGCGCCCAACTTGAGACGTGGCTAGAGGATGGCAGTGTTGATCTTGCAATTCTTTATCGAACGAGTAGTACGCCAAAGAATGCGGATACTTACCTTGTCGAGACATCAACCTACCTCGTCAGTGCGACTGGTGATCCATTAACTTCTCGACCAACGGTGCGCTTTTCAGCACTACACAATCTGCCGCTCGTGCACTTTTGTCGTCCGAGCAGTTGGCGCGATCACCTCGAACAGATCAGCTCGGAGCGTGGCGTTTCGTTAAACTTTGCGTTGGAGGCCGATTCACTCAGCTTGCAAACGCAGATCGTCTCTGAAGGAGGCATCTACGCATTGTTGGGACCTTATGCTGTCGCAGCTGCATCGAAGGAATGCCGTCTGAAATCGTCGAAGTTGGTTGACCCAGTCATAACTCGCCACATTGCTCTCGCGATGTCGCGTCATGGAACTCCGACGCTCGCATGTCGGACCGTTATGAATATAACGCGAGAGATCGCTAAGTCTGGCGCCGCAGGTCTACGTCGCTCATAATTTAGACCGTCCTGGTCCAAAACTGACCTGAACCAGCAACGGCTCGGCGACATCAACGCGCTGAAAACGTGAATTCCGTTATGCCCTCGGAAGATGGGGTAATCGGCCGGCCCAGCTTGTGGATAGCTGAAGATTTTGGGTGCTGCGCTTCAGGCTGATGGTGAAACGAGGTCCGTGGTCACGGCCTCAAGCATCAGAAGGAGAAGCGCAGCATGGACCATTTTGCTGGATTGGACGTATCGGTCAAGGAGACCAGTGTCTGCATTGTGGATGACACGGGCAGGATCGTGAAGGAAGTCAAGGTAGCGAGCGAGCCTCAAAGCTTACTGAAGGTTCTGGGGAGCCCTGCCTACCGCTTCAAGCGGATCGGACTAGAAGCCGGGCCGCTGTCGCAATGGCTGTTCAGTGCTCTCGCGGAAGCAGCCTTGCCGGTGATCTGTGTAGAAACCCGGCACATGCAGGCGGTGCTGAAGGCGCAGATCAACAAGACCGACCGCAATGATGCGCGCGGCATCGCGCAAATGGTGCGGGCGGGGCTCTACCGTCCGGTGCATGTGAAGACGCTGCGCAGTCAAAAACTGCGGATGCTGCTGACCCATCGCAAGCTGCTGCAGTCGAAGGCCATTGCCATAGAGAACGACCTGCGCGGTACTTTACGCAACTTCGGCCTCAAGGTCGGAATGGTTGGCAAGGTAAGGTTCGAGGCCCGCATCCAGGAGCTTGTCGAGAACCAGCCCGATCTAGCCGTTCTGGTCGAACCGTTGCTCATCGTTCGGCGGGTGCTCCGCGAACAGATCGTCATCCTGCATCGCCGTTTGCTGGCGACTGTCCGGGATGATGAGGTTTGCCGGCGCCTGATGACGACCCCCGGTGTCGGCCCTGTGGTGGCGCTGACCTATCGCGCTACTGTCGATGTGCCTGCCCGGTTCCGGAAATCCAAGTCAGTCGGGGCGGTGTTTGGGCTGACGTGCTCCAGATATCAATCGGGCGAGATCGATTGGAGCGGCAAAATATCGCGCTGTGGCGATGAGATGATGCGGACGATGCTCTACGAAGCAGCTCAGAGCATGATGCATTCAAAAAAATGGTCCTGGCTCAAGGCGTGGGCCATGCAAATCGCCAGGCGCCGCGGGATGAAGAAAGCGATCGTGGCCCTGGCGCGCCGGCTGGCCGTGATCATGCACCGCATTTGGGTTGACGGAACTGAGTTCCGCTGGACTCGGGAGCAAGCCGCGGCAGCCGCATGAAGACCGTTCAGGATCAAACCCGATAGGAGAAAACTAGAGTTCCACCGAGCAGTGGAAAGATGTCCCTCGCGGGACGATGGATGAGGTGAGTTCGCATGTCCGCTTGATCCTGCCGTTCGACTGACGGCAAGGCCGATCAAAAGATTGTTCCGCCTCATCCTCGAATCCCATAATGGAAGGGCCCTGGTGCCGATTCCGAAGAGAAGCGCGAGCCCGTGAGCGACATCGACATTGCAGTGGTGGATAGCCTGAAAGCGCTTGACCCCAACCGGCCGATTAGAGAAGCGGACATCGCGAGCGCGTGCGCACATGTCGGCTAAGTGCCAGAAAACAGCCGCCATTCCCTTTCAAGCACCAGAGCAAACTGGTAGCCTGATAACTTCGCCGCAAGAGGGACGTGCCGAAGTCCTGTAAAATATAGAGGTGACCCGACTGAAGCTCAGAAAACGGAGGTAGCGATGCGCATATCGTTGCAGGATAGTTTCCGGGCGCTGGTTTGCATTTTGGCCGGTGTGGTACTGACGCAGCCGGTCCGCGCGGACGACGACACCAACGCGGCTAAGATCACTGATGGCACCACCTGGGCCCAGTACATGCAGCAGGTCATGGGCGGTGCCAGCACCGTGCTGGCGCAGCCGGGAATCACCATTCGTGGTCCCATGGGCATCTACGCCAATGTGCGGCTGGTGACAGCGCTCACGCAGGCGCAAAACCTGGTCTGTCCTAGCCATGACGTTCGGTGCGTGTACAATCCCGAGCTTGTGGACGAATATCTTACCAACTACTTCGGTTACCTTTTAGACAACGAAGCGGTTTCTGGGCTCTTGCTCGAAACAGAATGGCAACAACTGCAGCCTACGGACCCAGGCCCACTCTCGTCCCCCCCGAATCCGGGCAGCTTTTACTTCAACTACCTTGACGATGCATTCAACGCGATCATTGCGTGGCACAAAGCTAATCCCTCGAAACCGCCGAAGACGCTCCAGCTCGGCGTAAGCCCAGGCTTCAACTCACCGCTAAACACGCAAGGATCGAGCTGGCTGCTTAACTATTTGAGTTCGTGCGACGGCTTGTTCATGAGTTCGACTGTCGTGCTACCGAATCCCGCCCTGACCGGGTGCGGATACACCACCATTTTCTACAGGACCGAAAACACGCCCCGGAATCAAATTCCGCTCCCGATGCCGTGGAATCCGACCTACAAAGCCTACTGGAAGGCCTTTCTGACGGCGCTCAATCAGCATATAGCGTCAAACCGCGAATACGTTTCCAGCTTCGTGTCGATTGGAGTGGGGGGGCCGACGGCCTCTTCGACGGAAATCATTCTTCCCAATGGCGCCAACGCTAGCGATTGTACAAGCAAGAATCCGAAGAATCCGAATGCCTGCCTCCTGACCTTGCCCGGCGTTTCCGGTTCTGCCTCGGTGACGGTGTACACGGCGTGGAATTGTCTGTTGGGAAACGCCTATGGAGCCCCGGGAAATTGCCTCGCGCCCGGCTACGGCTTAACCTCGTCCTACATCAATTCGGATCGCGCATTCGTCGAGGAGTGGGCGGCCGCGATCGATATGTATGGTGAGGTATTCAGCGGAGTGACGCTAATCGTCGCCACGGGGAACGGGCTTCCTAATTTTCCGAACGCAAACAATTCGTATCTCCATAATGCACCGCCTACATTTGCGCCGGATTGCGGCACCGGTTCAACGTCAACGATGGATTGCGCGGCCGAAACCGCGATCGTGGCTTATTTCGCCGGACCGCCCATCGGCGGAGCCAATGCCAAGGCGACTGCGATGGCTGGCCTGAAGGCCGGAGACCTCACGGCCACGACCGGGGAGGGGTCGGCCAGCCGACGCGTCAAGTGGCTTACGTACAACACCACTGACGGCCCTTCGGTGCTCAAGAGCAGCGGCAGCGGCACCGGCAGCATGGTGCTCGTGTCGCGCATGCTGGGTGGGTTGCAGTTGGCCCAGAAATTTTCCGACACGATTCCCGACGCCCAAGGCGTCTCGCCGATGCAGACGGAGGGATGCTTCAGCTCACCCCCGTGCCCAATGACGCCGGAGCAAGCGCTCCTCAACGTGCTGACAGCCTATTTTTCAGGCACTTCGGTCGGTGGCTTCTTCCCCAAGGGGGTCACGAGCACATTCCCCTATGGAGGCACGAGCACTATTACGGTTGGGTCGGAAACCGTCGTCGACGCGCCACTCAACTATCTGCAGATTTGGGACGCCGATATCCTCTACGCTGCCGGATTGAGCCAATGCAGCGTGGCGCAGTTGATGGGTCCGCCGACGAAAACTGGGGCACCGAAGGGGTGCATGCGCGAGAAAATGAGCAGCCACACCGTCTCCGAGCTGGGCTTCAATACGACCGCACAGCAGCTGCTCAACATCGCGAGCGACTTAATCCTAACTCAGACGGCGGAGCCCGTGACCTACCCTTCGATCTGTTGCCCCTCGCCCTACGTGCCGCGCGAGGCATTCCAAGGCGATCCCGTCTGCGTCACGCAGGCGCAGGCGAACCAGGTC
>Ga0206979_1120_pt1 | contig 12186 bp, 10 predicted proteins | sample Alteio_BWMinCont_19_FD_153463 | JGI IMG/M metagenome (GOLD analysis project Ga0206979, IMG submission 153463) | Enriched cells from forest soil in Barre Woods Harvard Forest LTER site, Petersham, Massachusetts, United States -... | ecosystem: Environmental > Terrestrial > Soil > Temperate forest >... | reverse complement strand
CGAAGACGGCAACGCCTACGCCGCCTGGACCTATGACAGCCAGGGGCGGGCGACGTCGTCGCAGCATGCGGCCGGGGTGGATGCGACCTCCATCGCCTATACCACCAGCACCAGCAGCACGGTGACCGATGCGCTCGGCAACGCGCATACCTATAGCCTCACCACCAATTACGGGCTGGTGCAGCCGTCAGCCGTGACCGGGGTGCCGGACCCGAATTCCGGCGGCGCTTCGTTCACCTACGATGCCAACGGTTTCGTCGCATCCCGCACCGACTATGACGGCAACGTCACCACCTACACCCACAACGCGCAGGGCGAGGAGACATCGCGCACGGAGGCGTCCGGCAGCGGGTTGGCGCGCACGACGACGACGCTCTGGTCCGGGACGTTCCACCTGCCGGCCGAGATCGACGCGCCGCTCGGCCGCACGACGACGTTCGGCTATGACGGCAGCGGCAACCTCACCAGCGTGGGCGAGACGGACGGCACTTACAGCCGCACGCAGAGCTATACGTATAATGCCAACGGCCAGCGCATATCGGCCACCGACGCGCTCGGCAACACGACGACCTGGACCTATGACGGCAGCGGCGACGTGGCGGCCGTGGTGAACGCGCTCGGCCAGACCACAACTTATAACCTCTATGACGGCAACGGGCGGGTGTTGAGCGTGACCAACCCGCTCGGCCTCACCACCACGTACACCTATGACAAGCTTGGCCGCGAACTGACCAAGAAAGTTGGAGGGCTTACCACCACTTATGTGTGGGATGCCGGGGTCAACAAATTATCGAAAATCACGCTGCCGGACAGCAGCACGCTCAGCTACGGCTATGACGACGCGCACCGGCTCATTCAGGTGAAGGACGCTGCGGGCGATGCGATCAAATACACCTATGACGACGCCAGCAACCGCACGGCGGTGAATGTCTACGACCCATCCAGCAATCTTAAGCTCACGCACAGCTATACCTACGACACGGTTAACCGCATGAGCAGCAGCATCGGCGCGGCCATGGGCGAGACGACGACTTATTCCTATGACAGCCAGAGTAACCTTCTGAGCGTCGAAGACCCCAACGGGCATTTCATGACCTACACCTACGACGGCCTCAACCGGCTATCGACCGAGGAGAATCCGTACAGCGGCATCACCACCTACGGCTATGACGCGCTCGACGACCTTATCTCGGTCAACGACCCGCTCAACCTCACGACCACTTATACCTACAACGGCATCGGCGATAATCTGAGCGTCATAAGTCCCGACACCGGCACGATCACCGCCAGCTACAACGCCATGGGGCTCGTGCTCACCACGACCGACGCACGCGGCAAATCCGCCAGCTACCAATACGACGCCCTCAACCGCACGACGACGATAAATTACACGGGCGGGACGGCGGTATCCTATCTCTACGACACCACCACCTACGGCACCGGCCACCTCACCAAAATGACGGACCCGGCAGGGGCAACGAACTGGACATATGACCAGTTCGGCAACGTCCTCACCAAGTCGCAAACGACCGGCGCGCTGTCGCTCACCACCACCTACACTTATGACGCCGACAAGCGCTTGAGCACGATCAAGTACCCGTCGACCAAAGTTATCACTTACAGCTACGACGCGTCGGGCCGCATCAGCGGCATATCACCGGGCGCGACAACCATCAGCTACTTCCCCTTCGGCCCGGCCAGCAAATGGACCGAGAACAGCGGCGCTACGTATAATCGTGGTTTCGACCAGGACGGGCGCATCACAAGCATCGCCCTCGTAGGCACCACGACGATGAACACGCAGACCATCACTTACGACAGTACGGGTAACATCACCGCCCTGGTCGAAACCGGCACTGGCACCACGGGCAGCAAGACCGCAGGCTATGACAGCTTCGACCGGCTCACCAGTTTCTTCAATGCCACGAATACGACCAGCTACACCTACGATGCCGACAGCAACCGCACCAGTACGACGGTGCTCAGCACGACGACGACCTATACCTACCCCGGCAGCAGCAACCGCCTTACCAACCTCGGCGGCACCACGACCTACAGCTATGACGCATCTGGCAACACGACCGGCGACGGCACCAACACATGGACCTACGATTCCAGAGGCCGTATGGCCACGCTCGTTGCGGGCACCGTCACGGCATCCTTCGGCATCAACGGCTTCGGCCAGCGCATCACCAAATCAGGATCATCGGTCCCAAGCGGCGGCACTAACGAGTTCGTCTATGACGAGCGGGGCAACATGATCGGCGAGTACGGATCGACCGGAACGATAATCGAAGAGACGGCGTTCCTTCCCGATACGCCGGTCGCGGTTCTGCTGAAAGGCTACGGCGCTCCCACCCCGGTCGCTGTCTTCACCGGCGCGGCCGGAGCCACCGTCGCATCCGTCACCGCCGACCAGCTCGGCGCGCCGCATATTATCACCAATGCCAGCAAGCAATATATCTGGACTTGGAACCCCTACGCCTTCGGCGACAACGCGCCAAACCAGAACCCGTCGGGCCTCGGCCCCTGGAACTACGACCGGCGTTTGCAAGGCCAGATCAAGGATGCAGAGACGAACACGAATTATAGCTATTTCCGCGACTGCTATAACTCAGCGACCGGCAGATACTGCCAGAGCGATCCGTGGGGATTGCGTGGAGGGATCAACACGTATGGCTATGTTAACGGCAATCCTCTCGGCTATTTTGATCCATATGGGCTGTACACGGCAATTCAGGTAACATTGGCCAACGGCTCGACCTACATACCGATGACGCAAGTCAAAAATGCCGCGCAAGCTAAAGCCTTTGGTGAGCCGATAGGCACATGTGTTGCCATTGCTGTTCCCGGAGAAGCGAATCCCCAGGGAGATGTAAATCGTTGGCGGAAAGAAGGTCAGTTATATGGACCGCTTTCTTTAAATGCTACCTTTGCGCAGTATTGGGGAGCCGCAGACCAAAATTATAAGGTCAAAGATGGCCCGATGTATGACGCTTACGGAAATTATGAGTATGGTGCTACTGGCGATGCGGCGGGGTTTTCTCTTTGGTATCTTCAATTTGCCGCGCCCATAGGTAAGGGCCAGTTTCCGGGAACGAACAACTCCATAAACGTCAACGACATCAACGCGGGATATAATGCCATCGCCAATGGTGGAACACTCGGTACGACAAACTGGACGCCACCCGCAACCGTAGCTCCGTAGTAAATCATGGGAAATCCATCTCTTGTTAAACATACTCGCCTTTTGGGCATAGCTCTTTTTTGTGTTTTCGCGATTCTTTGCTGTTCTGTGGGAGCATTTATTCTTTGGCGGACCGATCCCTTTAATTTTAGAGCTCCCAGTGACCAAGAGTTGATTGCCACGCTTAACGAGCATCAAGAAGGGTTCGAAGCATTGCGACAGGTAAAAGCTGCGCAGAAAAAGCCAGACTATGCAAAGTTGGCGACGGTTCCCCCTGTTCTAACCATAGGGGGTCATGATGGCGTAACAAGATTTGTTTTTGCAGAAGGTGGACTTTTGGCGGTGGGTCCCGGATGGGCGAAGGGAATCGAATATGTGCCGGGGGATTATGAAAAAGAGGGAGATATTCAACAGAACCTAGACAGCGCCCGCAAGTTGCCGCCCGGCGTGTACTTGCGACAGATCGAGCCCCATTGGTTCATCTTTTATCAAAGAGACGAGTGAAGCAAAAGCCGCGCACACGTTGAAAAGCGGAAACCGCGCCGGGAGGGCGGCGCGGTTGAGCCATGTCCCCGGTCCCGCCGCCGGGCGGGGCCTCGCGGATTAGCACGTGATAATCCGGTTTATCGGGGCGTTTGGTTGCGCGAGCGGGCCATTCCACAAACGAGGGGTGTTTTGGGACAGGTTCTACGGAGTGATATGATGCAGCATGACCAACAACCCTGCTCTTTCCCTCGCCGTGATCCTGCTTTGTGGCCTTACAGCCGCCAAAGCGCGCGCGGACAACACGTCACAAATTCTGGATGAAATCACCGGCGCTGCTGATCGCTTATGCGGATACGTCGCCCAATCCAGCCATGCCGACAGCACGCAAGTGACCGGGCAGATAACAGCCGAACTAAATGGACTTGCAAAAAGACTCGCTAATCTCGGCGTCAGCGGAACCGGGTCATTTACCTCGACAGAAACCGAGGGCGTCGTGCAGTCGGAACTCAAAGAAGCTTTGAACGACCTACGTGCTTGCAAGCTCCACGTATTCGACAGCTTAAGAAAACTTGTTCCTGATGCGATTCCATCAAATGCCATGGGGCCTATAAACGATAATCATGGCATCATCACTCAAGGCCAGACTGGCAACAACACGATATTACAAACGCCCCCGGCTAGACACATTAATGACCAGAATAAGCAGAAACTCTCGCAATTCCTCTCGAACAAGCCGAAAGGTCAATTACGCATAACCAGAGCAGCACGCATATCGCCTGCGTTGCGTTGACTGAAGCCGAGAAGATTGAAAGCGTCGGCATTGCGCGGGTCTTTGGCCGTCTGATCCTTGAGAAGCATAATCGCCTTTGACCAGTCTTCGCTGGCGATGGCCGTCCGCGCATTTGCAAGAGGGTCTTGGGGAGTAGTCGGGCCTGAATCAAAGGCCGACGCCGGAAGCGCATTCATCAAGAGTGCAAGAGAAAAGAAGTAAGGCAGTAAGGAACGAAAGCGCATGGCACCCCCCATTGTTATGAGAACGAACTGCTTGTGCGTTATAGACAAACGAAGCCGAAGATTTATTCCCGCATTCCGCGGGCGATTAACCCTGCATCCTTCGGCTCAGAAACCGGCATTAAAGTTGGTGGGATTATGTTTGGAATAAATCGTCGGTTTCGTTTGTCTATTCATAGGTAGGTAGACATAACGACTTTTATGAAGGGTGGAAAAACATGGGATTAAGCATCTGGCACCTTATGATCGTGCTGGCCGTCATACTCGTCGTTTTCGGCGCGGGGCGGCTACCGCAGGTCATGGGTGATCTCGGCAAGGGACTCCGTAGCTTTAAGGGAGGCATGAATGCCGACGAGAACCTATTTGAAAATAAATCTGAGAGGCAATTGCCGCTATCCGATAAAACGTCCTAACTATAAAGCTAACGTTTGATGGTTGGCAGTTTCTTCAACAGTTTTACAAACTCATCGATCAATAATTTTTGTGTGCTCGATCTCCGCCACACGAGGCCGATCTTGCGTGATGGCGCGGCATTTCTGACGAAGGGAATGTAGACAATATTGGATGTCGGCACCGCAGCAATGCTGGGGACAAGTGTAATCCCTACGCCTGCGGCCACCATATGACGCAGCGTTTCAAGGCTGGTGGCACGGAATTCTCCGTTTTCCTTTGCGCGGCCAACATGACACACTTCAAGCGCCTGATTACGCAAACAATGACCGTCGTCGAGCAACAGCAATGTCTCGCCTGAAATATCAGCCATGGTGACACTTTTGCGCTTTGCTAAAGGATGACCTGGGTGACAGGCCAGCAAAAAAGGATCGTCGAATAGATGAGCCGAGGCCAGATTATTTTCATCGACAGGAAGTGACAGTAGCGCCGCATCGATTTCACCGGACAAAAGTTTTTCGATAAGCACGGGCGATTTCTCTTCCACGAGTTGCGGCACAAGCCGTGGAAACGCCGCGCTGATCGCCGGCATGATCCGGGGCAGATAATAGGGGGCAAGAGTCGGAAACACACCAAGCCGGAAGATTACGGCCAACGGGTCATGATATGTCTTGGCGATGTCACGCAAACGGCGGCTATCCTGAACGATCCCGCGCGCCACTTCCAAAATCTGTTTTCCGGCCCCGGTCACAGCAAGGCGCTTGTTGTTGCGCTCGAAAATTGCCACGCCCAAATAGGACTCGAGTTTTTTGAGTTGGATGCTGAGTGTTGATTGGCTGACGTGACATTCTTCAGCAGCTTTGGCCATGTTGCCGAGATCGGCAATGGTTACGATGTAATCGAGGTCGCGCAGGTTCATAGTTTAATAATATCAATCATAAGCATATAATCAATATATTTTATAAATCATCGGAAATCCCTCACACTGCATTGCGAAAGGGAGCCGCGCCATGAATGACATCGATGTTTGGCTGCAATTTTGCCGGGCCGAAGAGCTTAGGCGGGATCAGCAAAAGGCCGATGAAACGGAAGAACATTGTGTCTGCGCGCGGCTCCTTCATTACGAAGACACCCACAACAAACCTAAGGAGTAATCATGTTAAACATCGGACAGAAGTTTCCCGCGTTCAATCTTAAAGCCGCCGTATCGAATGACATAAAGACCGTCTTTCAGGATATCGGTAACGATACCTACAAAGGCAAGTGGCTGGTCATGTTCTTTTGGCCGAAGGATTTTACCTTCGTATGCCCGACCGAAATCGCGGAATTCGGAAAGGTGAATAAAGAATTCGCCGACCGTGACGCGCAAGTGCTGGGAGCCAGCATCGATTCCGAATTCGTGCATCTGGCGTGGAGGCAAAACCACAAAGACCTGAATAATCTGCCGTTCCCGATGCTGGCTGACATCAAGCGCGAGTTGTCATCAGCACTCGGCATTCTCGATCCGGCAGAAGGCGTCGCGCAACGCGCCACCTACATCGTCGATCCGCAAGGCATCGTTCGCTTTGTCATGGTTACCGATCTGAATGTTGGGCGCAATGTAAAGGAAGTGTTGCGCGTTCTGGATGCCCTTCAAACCGATGAACTGTGCCCCTGTAATTGGGAAAAGGGCCAAGACACTCTGAAGGCTGCCTAATCTCAAACGTGCCGGGGGCATCGTCCCCCGGCACCATCTTAAATCATGGAGAAGTTCGCGATGAACGTAGAGCACCTGAAGCCCCGGCTGGGAGATTACGCCAAAGACGTTATGCTGAACCTCGGCACGGTTTTAACCGAAGACGGCGCACCGGGATTAAATACGATCCAGATTCTTGGTGTGGCACTGGCATCGGCTTATGCGACCCGCAATAACGATGTTATAGCGGCGCTGGAAGGCGAGGCTTCCGAGAAACTTGATCCAGCCACCATTCGTGCCGCCAAAGCTGCGGCGACGATTATGGCGATGAATAATATCTACTATCGTTTTTTGCACAATGTGCGCGACGAAGACCTGCATAAGTTGCCCGCCAAACTGCGCATGACCGTAATTACCAATTCTGGCATCCCTAAACTCGATTTTGAAATGATGAGTCTCGCCATATCCGCCATTAATGGTTGCGGCATGTGCATGGAAGCCCACACGCATGAAATCGACAAGGCGGGCCTCGGCAAAACCGGCATTCAGTCGATCATACGCATCGCCGCCGTTATCAATGCCGCTGCTCAGGCAGTCGTGATAAACCGAGGCTGATGGTCTGGAAATGTTTTCTATGAAGTAGCTAAGGTTGCCAGATCAGCCATGCTGAAGGCTGGCTATGGACCTGGTTTTTTTCCAAATGATTTTTAGTTGTACGGGCCTGCAACCACCCATACCGAACAGAAATTTATGTAGATTTATCAAGGCATCCAGCTATGCCTTACGGCATATCCAAGTTTAGTTTTCCAGTTAGGCTATGGTCGGGCAAAACCGTATAGAACTCATTGACTCACACTAAACCAATGGATCAATACACTAAGCGATCATGAGAGAAGGACAGACGCCATGAACCCACAGAAACAATCCGTCCTTTATATCCTCTTGGCCTTGATGCTTGCGGCATCGCCGGCCCAAGCTGCGCTCAACCCCGGCGACAAGGCACCGGATTTTACCACCGAGGCTTCGCTTGGCGGCAAGCCCTTCACCTTCACGCTCGCCGAGGCGCTCAAGCAAGGGCCTGTCGTGCTCTATTTCTATCCTGCGGCCTTCACGCATGGTTGCACGATCGAGGCGCATGATTTTGCGGAGGCGACGTACGACTTTAAACTCCAGGGTGCGACGGTCATTGGCGTTTCCCATGATACCATCGAGACATTGAATAAATTCTCCGTCAGCGAATGCCGCAGCAAATTCGCCGTCGCTTCCGACCCGGACGGCAATATTATCAAGGCCTATGATGCGGTGATGATCTCGAAGCCCGAGCTTGCCGACCGCACTTCCTACGTCATCACACCCGATCATAAGATTTTATATGCCTATTCGTCGCTGGACCCGGACCAGCATGTCGCCAACACGATGCAGGCGCTGCAAGACTGGAACGCCCATAATTCTCAATCTTCTGATAGGCCAAGGCAACCTTAGGTCGAGATCTGCGGCTGCTATTGCTTCCCTGATATCCCCTGAAAACTCCCTGTTCCTTTTTATAATTCCCTGTTATCCGAAAAAGATTCCCTGTTCCGATTCACGGGAATTAGGGCCGCTCCGCCTATCAAGTGCCTGCTTCGGCATGGAAATTTTCGGTTTCTGCATCGGGTGACAGCCCGGAATAGCGAAAATTCCCTGTTTTTTCCCTGTTAAACAGGGAATTCGGGCGCGTTATGAGAGAGGACGGTTAACGGCGACCTGCGCACACCGCCAAGTTTTTTAATGATGGCAAACCGAAGATTCCGCCAACGCAATCAAAGCCATTCGTGATCGCATTTTGGCGCGTGGCATGAACTTGAACAGGCTGTAAGTGCGGACATCGCGACTATCGTTAGTGCGACGAGCAGTAGGTAGACGATTCGATTTTTCATCATCGCACTCCCTGGAAAAAATTAAACTTGGCGCGCATAGGATATTCCTGAGCCAATGGACGGTCAATCTTCGACCGGATGGCTCGGTAATCCGGCCATATCCGGTTATTCGGACTTGGCCGGCTGGCAGATTCATTCTCAAGGACGCCGATGGATGCGGTTGCGTTAGCGGAAATCGGATAAAGATCGAACGGCGTAGCCGATCCCGAAATCTTCACCGCTGAAATTGTTTTGGATAAGGCGGCCCAATTCGTTCACGGGAACATGGCCGGCAAACCAAAGCTTAACCTCTCCGCCATCGACTAAAGCGGAGGGGCCGATGACTTCGCCGCCGGCCCACGAAAAATCGCCGCGCGTAAAAATCGGCTTCTGGTCCTGAACGAAATTGGTTTCGCCGTCGGGCGATACGGCATGCTGCAAGGCGACCTGCTGCCAGTTGGGGTCGGCGTCGTCTTTATATTGCGCCACGTCGTAGACCAGATGAATTTTTCCATTCAGTTCGAACGCCGACGGCGTGGAGTAGCCGGTATATCCCTGTTCGGGCGGATAAAGCGGCGATTGTCCGAGCACGCTGACGGGCGGCGAAAAATGTTTTCCGTCTTGCGTTTTCGCAAGGCCGATGGCTTGCAGTTGCGGAGGATGTCCGCTCGCCCTTCCGCCCGTTGCGCAAAAATAAACGAAGATTTGATTGCCGCGAACGATGGCGCCCGGTTCGGAAACTATATATCCGTTCCAATCCGACACATTCCCGGTCGCGGTGAGGACCGGCTCGCTGTCGATTGTCCAATGGATGCTGTCCGGCGACTGTGCGTGTCCGATAGCGAAGTCTTTAGGCGCGGACGGAGGGTTTTTATAAACGGCGGTGAAAAACATGTGATATTGATTTCTGAATTTCACCACGCTCGGCGTTTCGATGCTCGCGAACGGCGTTCCGGCGGTGGTTACCAAAGGCGTTTCCGGTTCCAGCTTCCAGCGGAATCCGTCGCGCGATACGGCGCGGAAGGGCAGGACGGGCGGCTTGAACGGTTCCTCGACGCTGGTCGTCATGTAGATGATGTAAAGGCCGTTTTCCTTATGAACGTCCGGATCGTTCCACAGGGCCTGGCTGCGCAGGTCGCCCGCCTTAATGACGGGATTTTTAAAAGGCTGAGTCCAGCCGGCCGGGCCCGATGCGCGACTGCGCGCATCTTCTGCGCGTGCGTATTTTCCCGCCGCGCCGAATTGGCATGCGATCGCTAAGGCAAGCAGAAGTTTCGTATATCGCCCGTTCGGCACCCGGCCCTCCCGCGTCAAAGTTGGAATTTTCGCATTTTCGACGGGATGCTGTCAAAATTGGGGAAGAGTTGTAAATCTTGTGGATAACTTGGTTTTGCGGATTTTCCCTCGTTGATTATTTCAAAAAACGGGCGACAATAGGCCGCAGCGAGCAACGCAGTAAAAACGCCGGGCTCTTTATGAACAACCGCTTTCTTCTTATCGCGCTTCTCTTTGCGGGGTTGAGTTTTTCCGGGTTTGTGCAGGCTCAGGCTTCGACGGCTGCCCCTCTGCCGTCGCCGCTCCAACCGCCGGTCCTGACGCCTGCCCAGCAAGCGCGGATCAACGCCATTGATTTATGTGTCGCGCAATACCGGCAGCAAAATATTCCGAGATCGCAGTTCCACAGCTTCATGGACCCGTGCATGAGGGCGCAGGGAATTTTGCCGGCCCTTCCGCCGACGCCTGCCGGGCCATAACGAAACTGCGTGACAGAAGTGCCGTGCCTTCGAGAACGATAATAATTTTGGGGGATCGGCATGGCGGCTTTACACAAATTCCTGAAAAACTATTGCCGCGCCGGTGCCGCCGTCTTTCTGATAGCGGTTTTTTTGTTTGCGGGCGTTTGGTCCGTGCAGCCGCAGCCCGCGAACGCCTCGCAGGTGACGGCGACGTTGACGGGCACCGTGACTTCGGGGCTCGACCGTAGCGGCACGTTCACCGCGCCGGGCACCGATCTCACTGGCTATGCTTATAACCTCGTCTACACGATGGATGATACGAAGGGCGCTGTTTACGGCGGCACCTGGCCGGCCTGCACCAACGGCCTGCAAAATTCCGGCCTGATTACGCCGATACCTTTTGCGGTCCTCACGATCAACGGCAAGTCTTATACGTCCGGCGCGCTGGCCTACGCTTCCCTGTATCAATCGGTCGTCCAGTCCTCGACCCATACATCGCCGAAAACCCAATTGCTGTTCGAGCCGCGCTTTGATTTTGTCGGCAGTCCGGGCATGTGGGGGACCGAGGATGAGATCTGGGGAGGGGTCAATATAGACAGCGTCGCCAGCATATGCCGCAACTGGGAAAGCTCTTTTACTTTTAGTCTGGTGCCGGGGACCGATGTCGGCACCATTCAATTCTTCGTCGATCTCCAAAATTTAGGCAGTTCCGCGCCGTTCGCATATTTCGGAATCGGTTATCTCAACGTCAACGGCGTGACCGTAAGCGGCCCGTTTACGCCGTCTCTTTTATCGACAACCTCCGGGCAGAATTTCGGTTGCGACGCATGCAGCAACAACGAGCAGACGGCGCTGAGCAAAGAAACCCCGCCCAATGCCGCACAGGGCGACCCGATCAACGCGACGGTCGGCAATATGACGATGACGGAGACGGATTTCACCGGCGGCCCCGCCACGCATCTGTCCTTCACGCGGTCGTATAACAGCCTCGATTTGACCCAGGGCCCGTTGGGCGTCGGCTGGCACAGCAATTATCATCGGGCGCTGGCCCTCACCTCCTCGACCGCGATCACCGTCACCGCCGCCAACGGCCGCGCGGACGTCTTTACGCTGAGCGGTTCAAGCTGGGTGCCGCAGGCGAACGTGACCAGCGCGCTCGCCGCCACCGGCAGCGGCTACAAGCTCACCCTCCCCGACGACACGGTGGAGAATTACAACGGGACGGGGCAGCTTACCTCGATCGTCGAACGTTCCGGCCTCACGACCTCGCTCAGCTATACCACCACCGTCCTCACCACCGTGACCGGGCCGTTCGGGCATACGCTCGGCTTCGCCTCCAACGCGCTGGGGCTGGTCACCACCATGACGCTGCCGAACGGGACCGACAAGTTCGCCTACAGCTATGACACTTTCAACAACCTCGCCGCCGTGGTTAATCCGGACGGGACGGCGCATCAGTTCGCGCACGGGGCGGTGACCTTCACCAACCTCATCACCGGGCTTGTCGACGAAGACGGCAACGCCTACGCCGCCTGGACCTACGACAGTCAGGGGCGGGCGACGTCGTCGCAGCATGCGGCGGGGGTGGATGCGACCTCCATCGCCTATACCACCAGCACCAGCAGCACGGTGACGGATGCGCTCGGCAACGCGCATACCTACAGCCTCACCACCAATTACGGCCTCGTGCAGCCCTCGGCCGTGACAGGCGTGCCGGACCCAAAATCCGGCGGGGCGTCGTTTACGTATGACGCCAACGGCTTCGTCGCATCGCGCACCGATTACGACGGCAACGTGACCACCTAT
>Ga0206979_1009_pt2 | contig 12194 bp, 2 predicted proteins | sample Alteio_BWMinCont_19_FD_153463 | JGI IMG/M metagenome (GOLD analysis project Ga0206979, IMG submission 153463) | Enriched cells from forest soil in Barre Woods Harvard Forest LTER site, Petersham, Massachusetts, United States -... | ecosystem: Environmental > Terrestrial > Soil > Temperate forest >... | reverse complement strand
GACATGAAAAAGTTGTTTGGTAATGATACCTCACTGGCTGCCTCCTATGTTTATCAATTGTTGTACGATTCCACAAAAACGTTCGCGGTTCAGGATCAGACCCATAACAAATATTTCCTGGAAGGTCAATTCCAGGGCACGGCCGGGAATGTGATCTCACTGAATAGTATTAATGTTCCACCGGGTTCCGTAAAGGTGACAGCAAACGGAGTTCCGCTTCTGGAAGGTACTGATTATACGGTTGATTATAGCCTTGGTAGGGTGACGATTATTAACAACAGCGTCTTAAACTCAGGCGCAGTTATCAATGTTACTTCGGAAAGCAACAGTCTGTTTTCTATCCAGCAGAAAACGCTGATGGGTACGCATTTAGATTACCATTTTGATAAGAAGTTCACGATGGGCGCTACCTTTCTATACCTGAATGAGAGACCGCTAACAACAAAAGTGAATATTGGAGAAGAGCCTGTAAGCAATGCCATCTGGGGATTTGATGGACATTACAATACCGACTCAAAGATGTTGACGGAACTCGTGAATAAAATACCGTTGATACAAACCAAGGAAAAATCAACATTTACGGCTGAAGGTGAGTTCGCTGAAATCATACCGGGGCACCCTACTGTCTTAAACCAGCCTGGACAAGCAGGTGGGAATGGAGGGGTTTCCTATATTGATGATTTTGAGGGCAGTATTGTTCCTTACGACCTACGTCTTGGTGGTAATTGGTTCCTTTCAAGTTGTCCGCAGGGGCAATCATTAAAATTCCCTGAAGGAGAGAGGGTTAATGACCTTACTTATGGATATAGAAGGGCGAAAACGGCATGGTATGTTATTGACAATACCATGTTTGAAAACAATGCCAGTATTACGCCTCCAAATATTTTAGGAAACAATACCATCCTGTCTGACCCGCTTGAAAGAATGGTACAGGAAACGGAAGTCTTCCCCAATGAGCAGATTGCGGCAGGTACCCCTGATATTTGCCAGACATTTGATATATATTACAATCCACAAACCAGGGGACCATATAATTATAACCCCAACGGGATTGATGCAAATGATAATTTTACCAACCCGGGAGAAAACTGGGGTGGTCTTCAAAGGAGCCTGCCAATTACAGACTTCCTGGATGCAAATATCCAATACGTCGAAATGTGGGTGTTAAGTCCCTATTCCAATCCATCTTACGCATTACCTAACGTTGGTACAGGTACTATGGAGGTTGACCTTGGTACGATATCAGAAGACGTATTGCATGATGATAGGGAATCCTGGGAAAATGGTCTTACCTGCGATGGGTCAGCTGAGGACAGTACGGCCTGGGGAAAGGTACCAAACGGGCTTCATATTACGACATCTTTTAACAATGACCCTACTACGCGGCCTTGTCAGGATGTCGGATTAGACGGGCTTAGCGATGGTGAAGAAAGAACGCGTTTTGCAACGTTTCTGGCTACTGTGAGGAACAAAGTAAATACGGCAACTTTTGCTAATATGAGCAATGATCCGTCAGGAGACAATTTCCATTTCTGGCGGGGGACTGATTATGATAATGAAAAACTGAACGTAGTACAACGATATACCCAGATTAACGGTGAGGAGAACAATACGCCTATATCAATTGGCGGTGATAATGGGTATGGGTCATTAAATCCTGATGATGAGGATATTAACCACGATTTTAACGTGGAAACAAGTGAATCATATTACGAGTACGAGATAAAAATTGATAAAACTGACCTGGCAGTGGGCCGCAATTTTGTGACCGATGAGCAACAGTCTGTGGTTACCTTGCCAAACGGAAATCAGCAGACAGCACAATGGTTTCAGATCAAAATTCCGATTGAGAATTATACGAGGGCAGTAGGTTCGAGCCAGGATCTTACATCCATCCGATTTATGAGGATCTATATGACCGGCTTTACGCAGCCAATATTATTGCGTTTTGCAAGGCTTCAGCTGGTGCGAGGTGACTGGCGGAAATATCTTTATTCATTAGATGCTCCCGGTGATCCGCTTCCAACAGATACAGCCCAGGTAAATCTTGATGTATCAGCTATTAGTATAGAAACTGATGCGCAACGCCCTCGTCCTGCCATTAAATATGTTATTCCGCCCGGTATTCAGCGCCAGATTGACTACAGCACGCCAAGTCTTGTTCAGCAAAATGAACAATCACTGGATCTAAAAATCTGCGGATTAAAAGATGGCGAATCGAGAGCGGTTTATAAAAATGTGACTTTAGATCTGCGACAATATAAAAACCTGCTCATGTTCGTTCACTGTGAAGCGAATAACAGCATGTTAAAAGACGGCGACCTGCACCTGTTTATAAGACTTGGACTTGACTATACTGCCAATTATTATGAACTTGATGAACCGCTGCATGTGACGCTGCCAAACTCAAGTGGAGACGTGGATGCTACCTGGCCGATAGATAACCAGATTGCGCTTGCGGTGCAGCAGTGGATCGATATGAAAACGAACAGGAACCTGGCAAATAAATCACTAACAGTGCCTTACAGCGTTGGTGCAGAAGGTACTCCTGGGGAGTTAACCATCCTGGGTAATCCTGACCTTGGGAACGTGCGCACCATCATGATCGGATTGCGGCACCCCAAGGGCGATGGCAAGGGGGCTACCCAATGTGCAGAAGTATGGGTAGATGAACTACGAATGTCAGGGTTCAATGAACGTGGTGGTTGGGCGGCCACCACCCGCGTATTGGCCAAGCTTGCTGACTTTGGCAGGGTTGAACTTTCGGCATCCAAACAAACGATAGGGTTTGGCAGCATTGACCAATCATTGCAGCAAAGAAATATACAGGATATGACCAATTTAGGGGTCATTACCTCTCTGAACCTGGACAAATTTTTTCCAAAAAGCTCCGGCGTTAAAATCCCGATGTTCTTTGCATATTCTCAACAACTGAATACACCCGAATATAACCCTTTAAGTCCTGATCAGCAGTTATCAACCCTTACCAGTCTCTATAGGGATAACCCGCTAAAGCAGGATTCGGTCATACAGGCATGTGAGGATTTTACGGCGCGGAAAAGCCTTAACTTTACGGGGGTGCACAAAGAACGGGTCACACCACCGGGAGGGGTCGCGCGAAAGCAGCATATTTACGACATTGAGAATTTTAATGCAACCTATATTTATTCCGAAATAGACAGGCATAATATTACCAGTATTTATAACAATGAAATAACGTATTCGGCCCAGTTGACTTATAAGTATGACTTTAAGCCAAAATCGTTGGATCCTTTTAAGAGCCTGGGAGCCAAGTACCTAAAGATCATTCACGATATTAATTTTTATTATCTCCCGCAGAATCTAAGTGTCATATTTAAAATAGACAGGGACATCCAGGAACAATTATACAGGAATACCGCCGACTACCAGACCATCAACCTGCCGATGTATAATAAGACATTTACTTTCACCCGGAAGTATGACTTTCGATACAATTTCTCTAGCGGGTTAAGATTTACATATTCATCTACCGCACTGGCGCTTATCAATGAGCCTGACGGGCTTATAGACAGTACTTACAAAAGACAAATAATTCTGAATAACATTCTTCATGGTGGTGTCCCTTCAAATTTTGCCCAAAACATTGCCGGCGATTATGACGTTCCAATCAATAAATTGCCAGGTCTTGACTGGACTTCATTGCATGCAAATTACACCGCAAATTACCAATGGACCCAGGCGCCTCCGATTGCTGCACAGCTGGGCAATATTGTTCAAAACTCGCAGAGTATCACCCTTAATGGACAGCTAAATTTTACGTCATTGTACAACAAGTCGAAATATCTGCGGAACATTATTTCGGGTGCCGGCAATGCTAAAGAGGAAACCAAAAAGGATTCGGCAAGATCATTACAGAATAAAGGGAGAAGTGTTCTTCCGGCTAAAGATAAACCAGTCATTGCACCATCAAATACGACACGTCTAAGCACAGAAGAAACACTGTTGGGTGTCCTTTTAAGTGTAAGATCGGTGATGTTTAACTATACGCAGACCAACGGAACTGCATTACCGGGATATTTGCCATCGCCGCAGCATTTTGGAGAAAATTTTGATCTGAATGCTCCAGGGTTTCCTTTTATTCTTGGTTCACAGGCAGATATAAGAGAAAGGGCTGCCAGCAGAGGTTGGATAACAAACGATACGAACCTTTCGCAGCAATACATCACCAACCATCGTGAATCGTTGTTAGGTTCGGCAAATCTTGAACCGCTGAAAGACCTGAAAATAAAGGTTGATTTTTCAAGGACTCAAACTTCTACCTTTACTGAAACATACAGGTATATTGATACGGTTGGAGCCAATGGTGGGGTCTATAGCGGGTTTGCCCATCTGAGCCCTATAGAAACAGGCAACTATTCTATTTCAATTATTTCTTTTGCTTCGGCATTTAAACCTGATGGGCCAAATAATACCAATTCGGTCTTTAATAATTTCTTAAATGACCGACGATCAATTGCCGTGGCATTGGCCAGGACGGTTCCGAATGAGCCAACGAGAGTTGACAGCGCGGGATACCCGGTAGGGTTTTCGCGAACGCATCAGGATGTTTTGATCCCGGCCTTCCTTCAGGCATACGCCGGCATGAAAACGGGTACCAATGAATTTCCTTCCATTCCCGCACCAAACTGGAGTATAAACTATACAGGGTTAAGCAATTATCCCTTTATGAAGGCATTGGCAAAGCAGGTGACTATTACAAGTGGATACCATTCCACTTATACGGTGAGCAGCTATACCAGCAACTTAAATTACAGCCCTTCTCATCCTACTTTTGATACTACTTACAGTAATTCATCAAATTACAATAGTAAATATATCATGCAAGGGGTTACCATATCCGAGCGTTTTGATCCTCTTATAGGTATAGATGTTACTTTGAAAAACAATTGGTCGGGTACCATTTCTTATGGAAAAGAACGACAGGAAACCCTCACATTTATAGATCAAAGGATCACCGAAAACAAAACCAACAAAGTAACCCTGGGGGTAGGATATGTTACCAACAGGCTTTATCTGCCGTTTTCGGGTCGTAAAAAGCGCTATCTGAAAAACGAATTCAAGTTCAGGCTTGATGTTCAGATCAATCAAAATGAGCAGGAAGTCAGGATTCTTGACCAGCCAAGCGGTGATGCCACCGGCGGACAATTAATGATCGCCATATTGCCAAATATTACATATACCCTCAATAAAAACCTGACCCTTAATATCTTTCTTCATAGAAATATGACAACTCCTTATACCTCAAACCAGTTCCCTACTTCACTTACAAGTATCGGGTTTAGTATAAAGTATATCCTTACACCTTGATGAGTAAATAAAATTAGCTAATTTTGGCGCCTAAATAAATATCAGTATGTCTCAATTTCCAGAAGCTCTCAAATACACCAAAGATCACGAATGGGTCTCTATCGACGGAGACACAGCCACAGTCGGCATTACAGATTTCGCGCAACATGAACTCGGCGATATCGTATATGTAGAAGTGGACACAGTTGGAGACGCTCTCAAGCATGGCGACGTGTTTGGTACGGTAGAAGCAGTAAAAACGGTTTCAGATCTTTTTATGCCGGTTGGCGGTGAAATCATTGAGCTTAACAAAGCCATTGAATCTCAGCCAGAACTGGTGAATACCGATCCATATGGCAAAGGCTGGATGATCAAAATAAAATTGAGCAATTCTGCTGATGTTGATGGACTTCTTTCATCAGCAGATTATCAGAAACTGGTCGGCGCTTAATTCTCGCAAACCTACCATTCCTGCTCTGTGGCCGCAGAGCGGGGAGACGATTTCTAAGCCCAAAAATCCCTTCGGATTTTTATCCTGAAAAAGGAGAGATCTGTTTTTTTGCGCAATTTTCTATTGGTCATCGATCAATGATCATTGGTCATTTCCTCCTTATATGTAACATATTCATAACTTTGTCGTTTTACATATGTAGGTCAGGGTTATCCCGCACGGTTTTTGTTTACACTCTGGGATCTGCATGCCAAGGATATTTTGAAGGAAACTCATCAAATAGAACATAGCGATCTTGACTTCCTTTTTGAAAACAGGAACAAGGAATATGGGGCATATTTTCTACGCAGAGATTATAACAGGCGGCTGGCCTTTGCGTTTATTATTACCTGTTCTTTTTTTATCCTGGTACTCCTCATTCCTTTTATAATCAGGTGGTTCCAAAACGATTCTTTGAAAAATGAAGATTTTGAAAGTGAACTCGTCATTGAAACGTCTATCCCAAAGGGGTTTGTAACTCCCGAATTCCTGCCACCACCGCCTCCGCCTGAAAAGAAAAACACAGCTCCGATTGTTGTAAAAGACTCAATTCCAGCCGAAAAGAAGGATGAGAAGAAAAAACCTGAGACGGAACCACCATTAACAGACAACAAGAACAGTAAAGACACTTCCCAGATCAAACCTGCTTCCGGGGTCCAGGATGGTGATGCAAACCAGGTGAGTATTGATATTGATGAATATCCTTCATGGGCAAGCAGCGAATACACAGGGTTTCAGGACTATATTCAGAAGAATATCAAAATGCCTGAAATTGACAAGGTTATGCAGCATTTTGGAACAGTGATCATCACTGCAACCGTGAACAAAGACGGTACGGTAACAAATGTTTTTGTAACAAAGGGGATGAGTGCTACTCTGAATGCCGAAGCGCTGCGTGTGATCAAGGACATGCCCAAATTGAACCCTGCCATATATCATCGCAAACCTGTAAAAACCTATATGAAATTCCCGGTTACATTTTTACCCGCAAACCAGGTGACGGGAGGGAAGTAGAAGGAAATTTGTGATTTGTGATTTGGGCTGTCATTTCGACGATAGGAGAAGTCTAAGAAAAGCTGAATTGAATAACTCATTGATACTGGAACAAACCAAAAAAGATTTCTCCTATCGTCGAAATGACAAAACAAGGGGATGTTATAGTCACTTATCGTATCAATGTAATATTGCCGGTGAACTCCATATGCCTTTTGTCAATTCCTTCTGCTGAAATAAGATAGATGTATACATCAGCCGGTACGGATTCTCCCTTAAATTTTCCGTCCCATCCTTTATAAATGTCGTTTGATTCAAAAACCAATGTCCCCCAACGGTTATAAACTTTGGCATCGAATTGAAGCAATTTGCTACCAACCTGGTTGTATATTGATATCGCAGACACTTTCCATACATCATTGGTACTGTCACCATTAGGTGAAAATGCATTTGGTATAAAAACCCTCGAAGGCAAGACGGCACAAGTCAGGTTCGACATGCTACTATCCTGCCGGGTTCCGTTTTCAATAGCGATCACCCTGTAGCAATAGGCTGTATCAATAGCATTGTACACCGAATCATCTGTATAGGTCGTGTCAGTTTCGGGCAGGTTGGCAACTGTTTTAAACTGCCTGTTTTTTAATTGAATCTGCACCAGGTAATTCTGCACCCCGCTTTGCCAGTTATGATATCCATTCCACGACAAAGCCACATTGTCTTTATTGATATATTGTTTCAGCAATATCGAAGTTCCGATGTTACTTTCCGGACCCGGGTATCCGCATTTGTCAATAGTTCTTACACGATATGTATAGCTGCTGTCGTTTATTTTAGCTGTCGCGTCAGTATAAGCATCTGCAGTTGTAAAAGCGTAATTATCAATCCAGCCTATCTTTGGATAATACTTACCTAACTGATATCCTGCCAGCCCTTTATAAGCTAATGTATCCCATCTCAGTTCTATGGTATTATTGTCAATAACGGTTGCATATCGCAAATTCAGGGAGCTGATCTGATGTGCATATTTTGTTCTCAGGCAAATATTGTTGCTGTTTGATATATAAGATGCGCTGTCTTTTTTTGCCGCTACATAATAGCAATAGGTATCGTCGCAAAGGGCAGTATCTGACCATGTTAAAACACCTCCCTTTACAGAGTCAATTTTTTTGAAAGCGCCGCCACTATCGGCACGGTAAATATAATATAACTCTGGAATCCATCCTGAATATGCTGTCCAGTTCAAGAGGTTTGATGGCCCAGGATCAGCAATTCCCGAAAGCAAAATAGTGCAATGATCAGGGCTTTGTAATGATATCCTGCTGCATTGGTTTTGAGTCTGAATATCGAAACAATAGCTTGAATCAGATGTATTTATGGCGTTATCGATATATGAAAATATGGTATCATTTACAGGTTTTACTGAATCGGAGAATATGGCGGCTCCATTTGATAACCTGTTAATTACATATGAATCAAAATGATACAGATTGCTTTTATTATAAACTGCCTGGACAGTATGATTATCAATAACAGAAACATAAAGCAGTTTTGTGTTGGGTGGTGGCAGCGTGTCTTCAACAAAAACGGCTCTTTTGCTGATATTATCTGTGCAGCCTTTGTTATCACTTGCTGTGAGCGTAATAATGTGCCAACCTTTTGCATAAAAAGTAAACACAGGATTTTTAGATGAACTTGTATCGTATGGCGCATCCGGATCGTTAAATTTCCAGCTCCATTTTGTAACAGAGTCTGCGGGCTGGGTCAGGTTTGTGAATGAAACCGTTTGCTTATAACAAACATCTGAATCAGAAACACTGAAATCTGTTCTCGGTACTCTGTTCACAGAAATGAGGTTCACGTCTATTGCAGAGTCAACGCATCCTTCGATACTGATGGCGCGCAATTTCACCGTATATAAACCGGGCCCAAAAACATGGTCAACATTTTTGCCAAAACCGTCAATGGTGCCATTATTATCATAATCCCATTGAGCCGTAAAATTATACCTGCTAGTATCCGTAAATTTTACGTCATGTGGATTGCAACCCGATGGAAATGAATACTTAAACCCGGGTACAGGCATTCTGTATGCAGTAATGGTTGCTTTGATTGTGTCAGTACATCCTGCTGCATTATAGGCAATTAGTTTGGGGTAAAATGAAACACTATCCGCTGTATTATGGGCAGTATCATAGAAGTAATGATGCGCAGAAAGGACATTATTGTCAACAGCTGAGCTGTCACCATAATTGAACAAAAAGCTTACCGAATTGGTACTGGTGTTTTTAAAAGTGATATCCTGTCCTGCACAAAAAGTCTTATGCAAAGGAGTGAAATTTGCGACTGCCTTTGGAGCTACCGTTATCGTATTGCTAAAAGTAGTAACGGGACATTGCCCGTGATTGGAAACTACAAGGGTAGCCTTGTATGTCCCTGGTTTTGTGTAAGTAAAGACGGGATTTTGGTCAGTAGAATCATCAATGATGCCGTCACCATCAAAATCCCATTTCCAGGTATTGGCCAATTTAGAAACGGCATTAAAATGTACGGTAAGCGGGATACAGCCCTTTGAGACATCGGTTACTATTTTTACATCTGACGATGACCGGTATATTTTGATCGTATCCTGGAAATAATCTCTGCAAGCAGTGTCGTCAAGTGAAAGAAGGGCCGGGTAATAAGTGATAGAATCAAGGCTTGGGTCGAGAACATATTTATGAGGTGCCAAGTCTATAGAATCAATGGGAGAACCATCATCATAAACAAAATAGAATTTCTTTACATTACTACTTGTATTGGTAAAATGAACCGTGACACTATCGCATCCTTTTGTTTCATCCATAGTGAATAAAGGCACGGGTCCAATAATGTTTATGACCGCTTTTTTGCTGATTGATGCTTTACATCCTAAAATATCTATAGCAGTGAGACTGATATCATATTCGGCTTTATTAAATCTCCTATAAACGTGCGATGCGGAATCATGAGGGGAAAAAGTGCCGGGTGGGTTAATCAGGTTACCGCCATCCCCGAAATCCCATATATACTGAATGCTGGTTGTATTTCCCTTTGTTGTGTTTACAAAGGTGCCAACCGAAGGTGCACAATAAAGTGTAGGGGTAGTTGTATAAAAATCAGGTTTCGGGAGCTTGGCCAGGCAAATGGGTACCGTATCCCTATCGGTGCATATGGTACCATTTACGTTTTTTGAACCTGAGAGGATGACTTTGTAACAGGTATCGGTTTTAAAAATGATTTTAACATCTCTGGATGTATCAGAAGGAATGATATCTGCCTGTCCTGCAGGCAGTACGCTCCATTTAAACCCATAGGTGCCGCCTGCGGAAAAATTATGTGCACCAACAGTATCTCCCGGGCAAGATGGGGTTCCAATATCGAAATCCAGTGTTGGGCCAACACATATAAGTGCAGGTTTAGAAGTGATTGTGGGATAAGTAAATATACAAGTGTCATCATTTAATATTGTTGTTATATCCATATAAATTTCGTGGCAACCTGATTTGGTAATGAGGACTCTCGTGGATATGGAATTGGAGTCTGAAAAATGGACAAATTGACTATCATAACCTTTTACCCACCAACGGTATAATGGGGGGTGATTGGGATCATCAGGAAATTTTTCTTCACGGCCCAAATGTGCTATTGTTGAAAAGGTGGGGTTCAGGCAACCGACGCTGTCGTCGACAACGATTTTGGTTAAGTCTCCTATTATATTGAAGAAGGCTTTTTTGGTTGTATCGGATTTACAATGGCCATTTGAAATTACTAAAGTTACATCATAAGTACCCAGACTATCAGTTTTAAATCCAAAGATTGGATCCGTCGAAGAATCAGGTTGTGCAAGCAGGTTTTCATTTATAACAGACCAGGCATAGATATAGTTTATATTTGGCCCTTCTGATGGTGTTGGTTCAGATGTTAAGTATATCGTGTTCCCGTGGCATTGCGCGTCTCTTATAGAATAGAAATCGGATTTTGGCTTGGCCGCGGTAATAAAATACGGGATATTGGTAGAGTCCTTACATCCATTGGTACTTATTGCTACTAGTGAAACTCCAAATTTCCCGGTTCTGCCGGGAATGTACGTTGTATCAAAATCTGTCATCGGGCCAATTTGATTATTGGTTGACAACAGCTTCGTGTCAGTAGAATCAAAAATATACCAGGTAAAATTGGTATTAGGTGCATTTAAGGTATCGGTATTATTTATCAGGTTTACCGTATCAGTGCTATGACAGATCTGGGCATTGTCAGAAGAAAATTTTGTAGCCGGTCCTAATACCTTTACAAAAAAAGGATAGTGGACAACGACCGGGCATGTATATGGTATCGCCTCAAAATTAACATTTGCAGAATAATTTCCAGTTGCATAGTATGTCACCGTATCCTGATCCAGACTAATCCGGGCATTCGGGAATAAATAATCATATGATGAGGCATTTGACTCCAGGGTGATAGGGTAACTTGTACCGGCGCATAAAGTCCGGAAAGCCAGGCTTATGAAAGAAGTCACCACACTGTTTCTGGTAAACGTATAAGTACATCCGTCATTCAGCCCTACTGCCAGGGTAATATCATATTTTTTGGAGGCGTCTGAATATATGATGTTGGAGGGGGATTCTTTTGTGGATGAAGATGGGTTGCCTCCGGGGAATGACCACAAGTACCCTGTAATTTTCAGGTTTTCACGATTAATAATCTGTGGGACAAACTCTCCTTTTATATAAGTCGGAGTGGCTGTAAAACTATCGCACATGTCCATCTCTAGTGGAAGATGTACATTTTCAGTTTTGGTAGCGAAGCCCGTGCATCCGAATTTATTGGTGCTAAAAAGATCAATATCATAAGATCCTGGCTGAAAATAAGATACTACTAATCCGGTTGTGTCTTTTTTACCGTTAATCACCCATTGCCTGCTCACACTCCCAACGGTGCTATCTGTAAATTTAACCGGGGCAGTTGAACAATCCAAAAATCCCGGATCAGCGGTTATGATCGGTACGGGCAGCGGATGAACCGTGATAAAAGTATCTTTTGTAATAACCTGGCATGCAGCGCTTGCGCCGGATAAAGTGGCCTGCATTTTTACGGTATATTGACCGGGATTGGAAAATGCTTTTGTAATAGTGTCATTTCCACTAACAAAACCGCTGCCGAAGTCCCATTTAAAACTTGCTCCTGAAGCAGATGATGCCCCAGTAGCATTAAATTTTACCAATAATAATGGACAACCTTTTGTCGTATTTGCCTTAAAATTAATACTGCCACACTGCGCTCTGGCATTTCTGACAAAAAAGCCAATCATTGCCATGACAAGCAATATGCTGTAAAAATTTCTATGCCATGGTTTTAAGATCATCTT
>Ga0206979_1088_pt2 | contig 12236 bp, 12 predicted proteins | sample Alteio_BWMinCont_19_FD_153463 | JGI IMG/M metagenome (GOLD analysis project Ga0206979, IMG submission 153463) | Enriched cells from forest soil in Barre Woods Harvard Forest LTER site, Petersham, Massachusetts, United States -... | ecosystem: Environmental > Terrestrial > Soil > Temperate forest >... | reverse complement strand
GTCGTAATTTCGGCAGGCTCATTTGAAGCCAGTGATAAAAAACGCGCCACCATTCTGAAACCAATTGACATTGTAACTACAGCGGGCGCCTCAGGCGATATAACAGGGGCGATGAAAACATTGCCAGGCGCGCAACAGATTGGGGAAACAGAAGGATTATTTGTTCGAGGTGGAGATGCGGGTGAAACCAAAACTATTATTGATGACATGGTAGTGGAAAACCCATACTATAGTAGCATTCCTGATGTGCCTCAACGTGGTAGATTTTCGCCATTTCTGTTTACTGGAACTGTCTTTAGCACCGGAGGTTATTCAGCTATATATGGCCAGGCACTTTCTTCTACTTTGGTTTTAAGTACAGATGATCTGGCGGACCAAACGAGTACAGGAGTTAGTTTAACTGCGGTTGGCGTGGGTGCAAACCATACTCAGCGATGGAAAAATACCCAACTTAGCATTGAAGGAAGTTATGCCAACCTCCAACCATTCTTTTTGCTCAATCATCAGAATACTCAATGGATCAAGACACCTGAAACTGGTAATGGAGCCATTATCTTCCGACAAAAAACATCCGAAACAGGTTTATTCAAATTCTATGGTACATACAGCGTGAGCCATTCCACACTTGATTTTCCAAGCCTAACTTATGCCAATCTTAATGACCAGTTTGATATAAAAAACAACAATATATATATTAACGCTACCTACCAGGACTATTTCAACAAATGGAAGTTATACAGCGGTATATCTTACAGCAAAAACACAGATAATATAAAATGGGATACGCTCACTTCTCAACCTGGCTACACGGTCCCGTTAGGAAGAATCCAGGAACTTAGCCAGGCAAAAGCCTACGTGACCCACCCAATTATTAATGCAAGCTCGGACATTAAGTTTGGAGGAGAAGCTCAGATCCAGAACTTCACTGATAGCTTTGGAATATATAAATACCATATCCAGGAATTATACAGTGCGGCTTTTGCAGAAACAGATCTATATATCACCAAAAACCTTGCAGCACGTATTGGAGTCCGGGCAGAGTACAGCAGGTTCCTTAATAAGTATGATGCTGCTCCTCGCATATCTATTGCTTATAAGACAGGTGCTAAAACACAGGTATCAGCAGCCTATGGAGAATTTTATCAGACTCCAAACTCCACTATTCTGGAACTCTCGCAAAATCAATATCTTTATAAAAACCCAGGATTGACTTACGAATTGGCGACACATTATATACTTGATTATCAATATATGGATGATGACCGGACCTTCAGAATAGAAGCTTATTATAAAAAGTATAATAGCATGGAGAGGGTATATCAGAATACCGGTCAAGGTCCTGATTCCGTCATTGACAACAGTGGTTATGGCTACGCTGATGGCCTTGATGTATTCTGGCGTGATAAAAAAACTTTTAAGCACGTGGATTACTGGATTTCTTATTCCTACCTGGATACTAAGCGTATCTATGACAGGTATCTTGAAGAAGCCATGCCCACTTTTTCGGCAAAACACACAATAGCCATTGTATATAAGCAAAGTTTCCCGGCAATCAGCTCAAGTATCAGCGCTACTTTTACTTATGCTACCGGAAGGCCTTCTTATAATCAGTACTTTGTTGAAAAAACGGCTCCTGATTATAAAGATTTCAGCCTGGCATATAGTTATCTTACTCAGCTCTGGAATAATTTTACAGTTATATTTGTGTCGCTCGCAGATGTGCCGAATTTTAAAAATGTATATGGCTATCGCTACTCAACTGATGGAAAAACAGCATATCCAATTTTGCCACCGGCGTATCGTACATTTTTTATAGGGATGTTTATAGACATAGGCCGAAAGACAACCAATTAAGCAATAAACAATTATCAATGATCAATACATTATGAAAAACTTACTCAAGATTTCCCTTTTGGTATCTATGTCCTTTTTTGGAAAGAATACGTATGCAGGTAGCCCTCAATATGAGCAAGCCATGAAAAATGCTGTGACCCAATTAGATACCGCAAGTACGAAAGAGCAATACATGCAGTTGGCTAACAATTTTGAGCGTATCGGGGGGGCAGAATCTAAAGAATGGTTACCTGACTATTATGCAGCCTATTGCTACGCTATGACCTCTTTTATAGGTCAGGACAAAAAGACAATTGACACCTATATGGATCAGGCTGAAGGGCTTTTAAATAAGGCAGATGCCATCTCCCCAAACAATTCAGAAATTGTGACGTTAAGGGGCCTTATAAATTCAAGTCGTATCATGGTCGATCCAATGTCAAGAGGTAGAAAATATGGTACCATTGCAAATCAAAATTATAAGGAAGCAGAAAAACTGGATTCTTTAAACCCACGTCCTTATTTATTAGAGGGCCAGGGATTATTTTATACTCCTAAAATGTTCGGCGGCGGTAAAGAAAGAGCCAAGCCTGTTATTGAAACAGCCGTTGCAAAATACAAAACATTTAAACCAGTAAGTGAAATTGCGCCTCATTGGGGCCAAAAAATGGCAGAGGGTTTATTGAAACAATGTGAGTGAGAGGAGTTAATAATCAGGGATCAGGAATTAGTCTTATTGGATTTTACCCCCCTATTTGAATTTCTTAAAATTCACGTAAATTTGCTGATGTAAGTAATTATTGCAATAGGATGAGTACTCAAACATTAGAACTTGTAGAGACAGGCACCTTAATTGGTCTTGAGAATACGATTATAGTTTATAATGACAATGTCAATACATTCGAACATGTAATTGATAGCTTCATTGATGTTTTGAAGCATACCCTGGAACAGGCAGAGCAATGTGCCTTTATCATACATACCAAAGGTAAGTGCAAAGTAAAGCAAGGTGAATATGATGTATTGTTGCCGCTTTGCTCAGCCATTCTGGATAGAGGGATTTCAGCAGAGATAAATTAAGTTAATTTCACCCCCCTTCCCCTTCAGGCCATGCAATTTTTTCGGGAAAATTTCCAGGAATCAGTTCTTTAGGAATCTTATCTTTAGGCAATTCCCGTTCAAGCCAGTTCCTTATTCGCGCCTGACACCGTTGATAGGTTTCATGATCACCTTTTAGCAGTGCATGGTTCATAATACCTTCCCATTGCGCCATCTGGCATGCGAAACGGACATCAATCTCACCGCCCTGGCTTAACTTTCTCCTGCTCAAATACATTTCCCAAAACATCTCACTCTTAGAATTTATCGTGAGAACAAAGATAAACTATTCTGACATTTTTTTTATCTTTTTGACATTTTTTTTGTCACACTTCTTATTTAGTATTAAATCAACCATAATTGGTTAACTGGATATGGAATGACATAAAACCCGGAATCAAATATTTTAATAAAACGAAACCTACATATTAAAAGCCCGGTTTAAGTTTCCTGAACCAATCCGAATAGGTATCATAAAAAATCTCTGTAAATGTATCACTCCCAGTGGCACAAGTATGCATAGAATTAACAAAATATAGTCGGTTAGAATTCATCGGAAGATTTGCAAAACTTACGTACGTAACATTATATTCAGATGCTATCTTCGTGATTACATTTGCAATAGAATCATGATTCTTAAAATAAGGCAGTGCCTCTTTCAAGATTGGTGCTTCATACAAAAACAACTTAATATTGTATTTCTTTATTAGATCCATGTATTGAATGAAACTTTTCATCTTACTTTCATCCAACTTATAGGATATACCATTTGGATTTTTTTCTTTAAACGCATCAAATTTACCATCCCATTCACAAGTCATGGGTTTGTAACCAAAAGCACTATCATAAGCACTGGTATTTTTTAATCTTCGGCTTAATCCACTGCAAAATTGGCTTATACTCTCGCCATTGTAAATTGAATATTTAAAAAGAGGAAAATAATGAAGAGTATACAGAAGGAAGTCGTTACGTCTTACAATTGAGGTAATTAATTCGTCTTCCATGTAGGGTACAAAAAGAAATGAATGAAAAACAGTTTGATTGAAGTCAAAATAATTTGCAGAAACCTCAAGAAACAAATATTTTGGTTTTTTATTATTCTTCAAATAAATTTCAAGCAAGGCAAGACTTTCATCTATATAGGAATTAGGCAAACCGAGATTATAACATGATAAACCGGTTTTCTTATGGAGTATTGAAGTATTCATGCCAAATGCTACACGTGAAGCTCCTTGAATAAGAACATCAGCATTAATTGTACCCGATGCAGCACAACCCGGCTTTTTGTTATAATCGAACCTGATAAAATAATCTAATGTTTTTTCAACAAGTTTTAAAAAAAACAGGAACATAACCAGGACTATAACATAATGGACAATTTCCTTTCTTTTCATATCTATTTTAGAATTGAAAATAAATAAATTGCTTGCCATCGTTAAAGACGGCGGTTAAAATAAAAAAAACCAAAGCAATAAAATAAAAAACTGGTTTTAAATTACTTATAATCACCTTAAAATGCTCATCAATATAGGGCTTCTTCCTTAAAAGATATTCACCAATGAATAAAGCGAAAATACCTATAATAGCAATTGATAAATCAATGTAGCTAATATTATTATCATACATCGTTGCTAAATTAAAACTATGATAACTCTTGAAAGTAGACAACCCCGGAATCCTTTTAATATAGGCCCATGCCATCTTTAAACTTTTAGCCCTAAAAAAAATCCATGCAAAACATGCAAACATAAATGTTAATACAATACTTATATTCCCATAAATCCAATCAGGAAGGGCTTTTGAGATGCTTTTCCTTATTTTTTTAGTTAAAAATTCATAAGTCATTGCAATTCCATGAAGCCCACCGAATATCACAAAATTCCATCCCGCACCATGCCATAGCCCGCTAATTAATAAAGTTGAAATCAAGGCAAAACAAACGCCCAACTTATGCCAGTTTCTGGTTTTGATGACTAATGGGTTAAATAGATAATCATTGAACCATGTGGATAATGATATATGCCACTTTCGCCAGAATTCGGTGATGTTTTTACTGATAAAAGGGAAGTTAAAGTTTGTCATTAACTTAAAACCCATGATTCGTGCTGCTCCAATTGCAATGTCAGAATAGCCAGAAAAATCGCAATAAATCTGAAAGGCAAAAAAGACCATCCCGAAAAGAATCGGAAGTCCGCCATATTTCACTGGATTTGCAAAAACAGGATCAACAAAAAGAGTAAGTCGGTCTGCAATGACCATTTTTTTGAAAAAACCCCAAAACATGAGATTTAGCCCACTTCTAACAAGATCAAAATCAAACTTATGTTTTATGTGAAACTGGTGCAGCATATTTTGAGGCCGCTCAATAGGCCCTGCCACCAGTTGTGGGAAAAACATTACATATAGTGCGTAAATACCAAAATGCCTTTCAGCTTTTTGATTTCCACGATAAACTTCAATGGTATAGCTCATTGCCTGAAAAGTATGGAAAGACAGGCCAATAGGCAGAAGTATTTTTAAAAACGCAAATTGAAAATTCACGCCTGACAGCACAAAAACATCATTTATGTTGTCTACAAAAAAATTGTAATATTTAAATACGGCTAAAATGCCAATATTAGAAATTAGGCTCACTATCAAATAAAGCTTTTTCTTCTTGCTATCAGCATTTTCTATCAATATACCTGCAACATAATCTATGACAATAGTGAAAGCCAAAATAAGAATGTAAACAGGAACAAAAAACATGTAAAAAACACAACTTGCCAAAAGAAGAATAAACCATCTGAATTTAAATGGCGATAAAAAGTAAAGAACTAAAACGATTGGGAAAAAAATAAGAAAGCTAAGGGAATTGAAAAGCATTTTTTGATCTTGGTTGAATAAACTGCTTTGATTAGAAATACAAACTTATCGCTTTTTGGCTTTCTGCGCACATAACCCATTACGTTGGCTTATTGTCTATTCAAAAAAATACCGATCATTTAGATGGCTAAATTATGCCTACGCAAGAATTTGAAATATCGATACCAGATGTAGAATCCTATTTAAGAACCAGCTTCTTCCCTGGCTTTAGTTTGGTATTCCGGGACATCCGGTTCACCTGGCACAAGCGGTTTACGGTCGTACCATTTCGCATGGCAATTTTAGAAATCGTGTCCCCACGGTGAACTACATAGCCTCCATGTTTGCCTTTCGTTTTGGAACTGGCAACAGCATGGGAATGACGACCATGATGACTTACGGGTGCGTAAGCATAGCGGCTATAATGGCCTCTTCTTCCACGACGATGATGCCTTGCAAGATAGCTGGCTTCTTCTTCATGGAATTTTGTTAGATATTCAAAATTATCAGCAGATAAATTCAGTGTATCAGACCGCAATGCGTGTTTGGTCGTGTCATCAAAATCAATAATTGTATTTGGGTCTATAGGTTGTCCCAGGTATCTGACTTCAAAATGAAGATGTGGGCCAGTTGAATGCCCCGTGGTACCACCTAATCCTAAAAGCTGACCGGCAGTAACTACCTGGCCCGGAACAACATCTCTATATGAAAGGTGACCATAAAGGGTTTCAAGTCCATTATAATGTCTGACAACTATACAGTTGCCATAGCTTGCGCTCCATTCTGAAATACGAACAACCCCATCAAACGCAGAAACGACAGTATCACCACGATCCAGTTTCAGATCAATTCCATAATGATAACGGGTATGGTTTCTTTTGCCGAATTCTGATGTAACATATCCCGTGACCGGAATTGCAAAACCGCAATCTTTATGATCAGCAAGCACTAAAGTAACCGTATCAGTCATTTTGGTCAGATCAAAATGATAAGGATGTATGGTTGCGGTATCCCAGGTCATATAAGCTGACTGGAAAGGGAGAATAGAAGCAATGTCGAAATAGTGATTGTTGTGATAGACATCCGCGAGATTCACGGAATTGGTATCTATCATGTTTTTTGCTGTATCTACAAGAAAATCACTTGCATACAAATTATTAAACAAAACTGCACTTAGCAGTGTTAGTATAGTTGTTAGTAATACGAATCTTCGGCTTCTGTTCAAGTCTTCGTTTTTTAACGGTTTGAAAAAAAATCTAATGTATCCCTTCTATCAGCACCCAATTGCTGAACTAATTCTTCCTTGGATGCGAATTTAACTTCTTTTCTTAGAAACCGCAAAAATTTTATGGTAATTATTTCGCCATATATCTGCCTGTCAAAATCAAATATGTTCACCTCCAGCGTTTTACCTGTATCATTAAAAGTTGGGTTGTACCCAATGCTAGCCATACCCCTCAATGCAGATCCCTCATAATCTACTTCTACTACATAAATTCCATCACAAGGAAGTAGTTTGAATTTCTCTTCAATACTAATATTTGCCGTGGGATAACCCAATTCCCTGCCTCGTTTCATACCCTCAACTACAGCTCCCGTCACTGAATACTCATAACCTAGGATTTGATTTGCGTAAGATATGTCGCAGATTTCCAAAGCACTACGTATTAATGAAGAACTTAAGGCCTGACCATCTATCTGAATTGGGTTTAACTGTATCAACTCGAAATGATAAACTGGCGCAAATGCCTGGAGTTGCGCAAAATTGCCCTCTCTATTTTTACCAAAGTGATGATCATGACCTATAATCAAACTTTTAGCATGGAGTTTACTTACAAGAATTTCCGAAATGAAATCTTTGTAATCCATTTTTGAAAACTCCACAGTAAATGGCAGAATGATAAGATTATCTAAACCTGCCTTTTCAAGGAGTTCCATTTTTTCATCAATGGTGTTAAGTAATCGAAGGGAATCATCTTCGGGTTGAAGAATCATTCTTGGATGTGGCCAAAATGTAAGCAGAACCGTTTCTCCATCCGTTTCTTGCGCTCTCTCAGTCATGACCTTTAATATTTCCTGGTGCCCGAGGTGCACGCCATCAAAGGACCCGATGCTTACAACAGGATTGAAAAAAGCTGGCAGATTTTCTATGTCACGAAATATTCTCATCCGCCTTTGCATTTGTAGTATTGAACAGGTCCCTTGCTAATTCGTCCACCTGTAAAGCATCTTCGAGTTTAAAATCGCCAATTTTGGTGCGGCACAAATCATGAAGATAACCACCTACCTCAAGCAATTTACCAAAATCATTGGCCAATGACCTGATATAAGTCCCTTTGCTGCAAACCACCCTGAAATAGACAAGGGGCAATTCTATCTTCGTAATTTCAAATTCGAGTATCTCCAGTTCACGCGCTTTCATTTCTGGCGCCTTACCCTTTCGGGCCAATTTATAAGAACGTTTGCCATCTATTTTTATCGCTGAAAATGCCGGGGGAACCTGTAATATCTTGCCTACAAAAGTTTTAGCGGCGGCAATTATTACTTCGTCATCGATACCGCTTATATCCATCAGGTCTTCCGCTTCGGTTTCGCGATCGAAAGAAGGTGTAGTGGCACCAAGAAAAATAGTACCGGTATATTCTTTGGTCATATCCTGGAATTCGGATATCCTTTTGGTAAATGGCCCTGTGGCTAAAATCATTAATCCACTGGCGAGCGGATCCAGGGTGCCAGCATGACCTATTTTTGCATTGACCCCTTTTTTGAGCTTTCGAACCACATCGAAAGATGACCAGCCTCTTGGTTTATCAATAAGCAGGATTTCTCCATTCTGGAAATCAAAATCCCGGGTTTGATCCATAGCTAGATTTTTGAGACAGAAAAGCTACTAGGCTTCTGTATTATCAGCCTTTGCCTTTGGCTTCTTCATAATGGCATAGATTTCAAATATAAAGCCCAATAACAATACATTTGGAGCTATTTTCATTTTCGTAAAGTTGTAAATATCGGAACTGCCCGATATCAACACGAAACCTATGATAATCACCACCAGACCTGCCAGCATCATCAGATAATTCTCTTTTCCAAGAGGCAGTTCGTTAAATGGGGCTTTAGAACCTTTTTTTACTTCTTTTTTACTCATAACGGTGCAAATTTAAAACAAGTCGTCCAATTTAAGTTTAAGATATTTATTTATCGCAAAATAACTGCTCAGGCCTGTAATCAAAATGCCCATAAGGAGCATTCCAAGGAGCAATGCCCCTATCTGAATATAATTATCCAGCATAAACAGGAATCCGAATTTGTGTTTGATAAAGTAAATGAATGCTGTAAGAAGCACTGCGGCAAATGCTGCACTGCACAATCCAGTAATGATTCCTGTATTAATAATTGGCCTTCTGATAAAATTCTTGGTAGCGCCCACCAATTGCATACTTTTAATCAAAAAACGTCTTGAATACATGTTCAGTCGGATGGCACTATTAATTAGCGCAATGCTCACAAGGCCCATCATTAAAGCCAAAGAAATAAGAACAATACCAGCAGTCTGAACATATTTGTCAATGTTTTCAACCACGTCTTCATCAAACTGCACATCCCTGATGCCCGGACTTTTTTCAAGAGCTGTTTTCAGGGTTTTGAGACTATCAAATACCACGAATCCCGAATTGAAATGTACATCAATAGAATTCGGAATCGGGTTAAACCCAAGTAATTTAACGCCTTCAGAACCTAAGGGCCATATTTTCACTCCCTCGTCTTTACTTATATAATCTGCTTTTTTCACATATGGTTCTGCCTGCAGTTTGTCGCGGGTTTTCAGGATATCCGCTTCGCTGATGTTATCATTAAAGTATAAACTAAGTTCTACATTTTCTTTGATGCTACTCTTCATAGCATTGGCATTCATAATAAAATACCCAAGCAGCCCTGCCAGAAAAAGCACCAGGCTAATACTAAAAAATGTAGGGAGATATGAGATGCGTCTTTTGTAAAACCTTGACATATTATGCTATAACCGACAATTCTTCTTTAAAACTGATTCCTTCTGAAGCCAAAGCCTCCAGCAAAGGTTTATATACTTCCGGAATCACGGGTAAAATTACACCAAAAGTTTTAATGGCGCCATCTGCAATCAATCCGGCGGCGATAGCCAATGGCAGGCCCACTGTTTTAGCCATTGCCGTTTTCGTGGCAGTCTCTCCTATCGCCTCCATATAAGATTTCAGTATATATTTTGTACCGTCCTTTTGGTACCCGAATTCGTGCAACATTACTACACGGTCTTTGTCGTTGGGGTTCATTTTCCATTTGGTTTCGAGGAGTTTTTGGAGGTTTGCAGCAGGCGTAGCTGTTTTTAACGCAATATTACCCGCATTCTGGAACAACCATTCCCAGGCTGTGTTAATATCCTGATCTCCTGACCTTTCATGAGAAAAGCCCATCATATATTGGGCCCAGCTCATTTCATCAGGCATTGTAATTTCTATTTTGTCTGAAGTAAGGCCCGCATCAACCAGACTAGCCCATTTCTTACAAAAATCGGGATAGCGAAGTGTCCCCCTTAAAAATGTAGGTGTTTCTTCCAGCCCATACAAAGTTGTATACCTGGTAGAATCCCTGTTCAGGTACATGTCAAAATATTCGTCTCTATTTTCCTCTGTCTGTGTCCCCACAGACTGAAAACTAACCGTTTCGATTTCTTTAAAAAGATGATGGTAAGGAATGTATTTGAACTGATTATCAGATTTATATACCGCACCGTCACTGCCGGAACGTATAACATTATATGGATTCCATGTGAATTTATATTGCCAGGGGTTATCGCTGCTTTCAAGAGAAATCAATCCTCCACAATAGGATTTGTAACTTGTAATAATAGCACTTTCCTGTTTCAAGCGATGAATAATATTCATAGATGATAAATGATCAATCCCGGGATCAAGGCCAAGTTCATTTAAGATAGTGACATCCTTGGAAATGGCTACTGTATTAAGCCTAGCCATTTCATTGGTGATATAAGAAGGCGTTATCAAATGCACCCCGAAACGCACACAATCATTGGCAACAAGAATGTGAAAATGAGCAGGAAGCAATGAAATGATAATATCATTCGATTTGACTAAGGCTTCTCTTTCTTCATCCTTAAAAACATCAGCCAAAATAGTTTTCACAATCGGGAAATCATTTTTGCAGGCATCCAGATTGCCCTGGCTCGTATCTGCGACTTCGATTTGCCATTGCTTTTCTTGTGCATTATCTGCCAGGTATTTAATGGCATACCATGCGCTCATTCCCGCGCCAAAAACCAGTATTTTTTTCATGGTTGGGTATATCTCTTTTTGAATGGTAAAATTAGGGAGAAAATCTTTGATAGCGTATTGGCAGCCCTGAAAGGGCGAAATATATCAGCACAGGATGTAGCCCTGTGACATAGCGAAAGCAAAAACATATATAGCCCTGAAAGGGTGAAATGAGTGGCCAGAAACAACATCGATTTTTTATCCCGCCCTTTCAGGGCTATGGTATTTGATAAATGCAACTTCGAATCGAGGGGCTGCACCCCTCGCTGGTGTATTTCGCCCTTTCAGGGCTATGCATGTGCCGCAATCTTTTAATCTTCAATCTTTCAATTCCCAATTCTAATCAGATTATCTACCAATACCGCAGTAGCTATCGAAGCATTAAGCGATTCAGCACCGCCAATTCTCGGAATCATAATCGTATCATCACAAAGCGAAAGAATTTCTTCGCTTACACCATGTGCTTCATTGCCGATAACTAACATCACCGGGCCAGTTTTATTGATCTTATGAACATTAATATGCCCGTTAAGGGTTGCAGCATAACTCTTATAGGTTTTATTATTCTCTATGAGTCCCTTTATATCCGTATAAACCACTTCTACCCTACCTATACTTCCCATAGTGGCCCGAACTGTTTTGGGGTTATAAATTTCAGCGCAATCCTCTGAGCAAAAAAGTTGTTCAATTCCATACCAGTCACATATTCGGACAATAGTTCCCAGGTTTCCCGGGTCACGGATGCTATCTGCAACTAACATAATTTTAGCCTTATCATCTGCACTGATTTTCTTTGATTCAGGGATTGCGACTAACATTAATACATCCTGTGGCGTATCCAGGGCGCTTATTTTCTCCATTTCCTCCGGCATCACTTCGTTGGCTTCAATTCCCTCATGTTGTTCCAGAATATGCTTATTTTCGGCAAGCCATGCTGCCGTGGCATATATTTTGTGAACTTTGAGCCGGGAATCCAATATGTCAACAGCTATTTTTGAACCTTCGGCAATAAAAAGGAGATTAGAGCTCCGGTACTTTTTTTGATGAAGCAACCTGATAAATTTAACCTGAGCTTTTGAAATCATCTTTTCATTTCTTCTGTATTGTGGTTGTGTTTGTGGCTTTGCTTATTCAGGGCTGCAATATCAGCAAATA
>Ga0206979_1118_pt1 | contig 12277 bp, 7 predicted proteins | sample Alteio_BWMinCont_19_FD_153463 | JGI IMG/M metagenome (GOLD analysis project Ga0206979, IMG submission 153463) | Enriched cells from forest soil in Barre Woods Harvard Forest LTER site, Petersham, Massachusetts, United States -... | ecosystem: Environmental > Terrestrial > Soil > Temperate forest >... | reverse complement strand
TATAAGAAGCGTCAACACTATAAATCGGAATTCTATCCCTGGTAATTTTAAAATCAAGTAAACCGGGATTGCCTTTCCGCATCATGCTTACAGTCACTTCTGTTCCTTTAGTTCCCCTGAGATGTTTGAAAACGTCTGATTCTTTGTAGTTGACACCGGCAACGATTTTGCCATCGATCTTGATGATCTTATCCCCTGCCCTGATGCCAAGTTTCTCTGAAGGTCCGCCTGAAATTGGGGTAACCACAAAAATGGTATCATTGAGTATATTGAACTCTATACCAATACCTTCGAAATTTCCTTGCAGTTCTTCGTTGGTTTCTTTGAGCTCTGATGCCGGAATAAATACAGAGTGCGGATCGAGCTGTTTCAACATGCCTTCAATAGCTGCCTGGGTAAGCTTGTTATCATCTGGCTTGTCAACATAATCATTATTGACATGCATCATCACTTCCTGGAAAAGTGCATCCGGATCATTTCCGCCGTCAGCTTTTGAATGGGTAGAAAACCTTGCACCAACAAACATGGCAAATGCAGCTACTACTGCGAAAAGCAAGGGTATTTTGTAATTGAGTTTCTTTTTCATCATATCATTAAACGCTTTATAGAGTCGATGGTTTTATCTTTGCCAGACTTCAGTTAACAGTTAGCAGTTAACAATAAGAATCTGACGATAAAAACAACTTAGCAAAGGTAAAGGCAAAAACCATTCCATCATGTTCTTCACTATAGGTATTAATAATTATTAACGAATGCAGGTCGCAAAAACAACCCAGAGCGCTATTGACATCATCAAAAAGACGGCAGATTACATCCGGAAAGCACGCCTGAAACTTGATGAGACGGGTGTCTCTTATAAGGAAGATCAAAGCCTTGTGACCTCAATTGATGTTGAATCGGAAGAAAGACTGGCATCCGGGCTGCAATCTCTCCTTTTCGGATCCACTATTCTCGCCGAAGAAAAGCACAAAGATGATCCCAAATCTGATTTTATGTGGATCGTTGATCCCATTGATGGCACCACCAATTTTGTACATAATTTCCCGATGTACTGTATCAGCGTTGCGCTCTGGCACAATGGCAAAATTGTCATGGGAATAGTATATGACATCCCCGGTGATGAGTGTTTCTGGACCCATTCTGAATCAGGATTGGTGTACCGCAATGACAAGACCATCAGAGTTTCGCAGGCCAAGACATTAAGTGAGTCATTGCTTGCCACAGGGTTTCCTTCAACCGCCTTTGATAAGATGGACGATTTTGTAGCACATTTTAAATATTTCATGACCCATACGCATGGTATCAGGCGATTGGGTTCTGCGGCGCTTGACCTTGCTTATGTTGCCTGCGGGCGACTTGATGGTTTTTTTGAATACCAGTTAAAACCCTGGGATGTGGCAGCAGGAGCATATCTCGTTCAAAAGGCTGGCGGTAATGTCACAGATTTTTCCGGCGGCAATAATTATCTCTATGGAGGCGAAATGCTGGCCTCAAATAATTGGATACATAGGGAGTTTTTGAAGCGGTTTGAGGGATAAACACAGGAGGAAATTAGATATCAACCCCCAATCTTCTTAAACAAAAAATAATGGGTCGTGCCGTTTACAATCAATTTATATCCTGCAGGCACCCTGGGTAAATTTTCTTTTCGGGCGATATAATAATCCGTCAACCGGTTGTCTTCTGTAAAAGAAACATCATAAAAACGGTACAGATATATCTTTAAATAAAAATCATAAAGCGTCTCCGCAGTGCATTGAACATAATGGCCTTTTGGTAGTTCGTTATTCATGCGGTCCAGGTCATCAAGAACATCATTGTTCCGCCAGTTTTTATTGGTCCTTGCCAGCGAAAAAACCAAAATCCCTGCCATCGCAAAAAACATAACCCAAGTAAAAACCTTAAGAGGTTTTATATTGAAATTTATTTTTGAAACCCAAAACCGAACTTCAGACAGGATAAATATTGCCGCCGAAATAGTATAAAATGGCATGGAACACAACGCATAATGGATGTACTGTTTTTTGCTGATCATGATGGGAAAAGATGCAGAAATAGCGACCAGGAGGAAAAATAAAGCCAGCCCGTTTTTATTTTCTAATGTATGTTTCCGAAACCATATCCACCATACTGAAATCACTACGCCAATGATGACAAATATGGGAATGAATTGATTGGATAGTTCCTTGATCATAATGTATTTATCCACGTTCAGGCCAACCATATTTGTACCCGTTAAACTTGCAATGATCTGTTTGTTAAAATAGGTGTAAAGGGCATAATGCGCAGGTGCATATAGCCACAAAACAGCAAAAACAATACAAGGAATAACTATAAGACTACCAGTTGATACCACTACATCATTAAATACAATCTTTCGGGTTGTGATCCAATATAATAAAGGTATCACCAGGGGAAATAAACCAACAGGTCCCTTTGATAATAACGCTGCCGAAAGAGCTGATCCTGCAAGTAAATAATTGAAGAATTGATGTCTTTTATTTCGCCAGGCATTCAAAAGAAATACAAAACTTGCAAGGCAAAAAACACCCATGGTATTTTCAAGAAGATTATTAACGTATCCCCAATATACCAGCGGCGTTAACACCCATAATAATAGTGGAAGCCAGGCATATTCCGTTTCCCCAACAGTTAATTTCCATACTCGTATGATTAGAAATATAGTGACTGCGAAAGTGATAAACGAGTATAGCAACTCAACCAGAAATGAATCACCCAAAGCCCTGAAAAAAAGACTTTCAAGTCCAAAAACCAATGGAGGATGATCGTAAAATGGCCCTTCGCTAACTGTAACTATGGGCGCCCATAAATTACCTTGACCCCTGGCCATATTCCGTGCAATAGTGGCGTAGTATTCACCATCCACAAACATACCCTTGCTGAGTAAGTTGGGCACCATAAAAATAAAAACCAGCAGAATGAAAAGGGTACCAAAAAAGAACTGATGTTTTAACGTGAGTTTCATAGTTAAAACTTCTCTTTTGCTTTAAATGATTAAATCAGCAGGCGGAGCAATTCGTAATTCGTAATTACTAATTCGTAATTAAATTAGTTCATGTTCTTCAATTCCGTAACCAGGTCGGTAAGAACCTGTTTGGCACTACCAAACAACATACTCGTTTTCGGTTGATAGAATAATTCATTATCAATTCCTGCATAACCCGCGCTCATGCTTCTTTTGTTTACAATGATATTATGTGCGGATTCTACATCAAGTATTGGCATGCCATAAATAGGGCTACCCGGATCTGTTTTTGCAGCAGGATTTACAACGTCATTTGCACCTACTACAAGTACCACATCTGTATTCGGAAATTCAGGATTGATAATATCCATCTCGATCAATTTCTCGTAGTCCACATTGCTTTCTGCAAGCAATACATTCATGTGGCCCGGCATACGTCCGGCCACTGGGTGTATCGCGTATTTTACTTCTACGCCTCTTTCTTCGAGAATGGTTTCCAATTCATGGATAACATGCTGTGCTTGTGCCACTGCAAGACCATATCCGGGAACAATAACCACTTTCTTGGAATAGTTTAAGAGAACAGCCGTATCAGCAATGCTAATATCTTTCACGCTCTTATCACCAACATTTGCAGTACTCGCAGCTCCTCCCCCACCAAATGCTCCAAAAATTACATTCGTAAGAGAACGGTTCATGGCCTTGCACATGATCACTGTAAGAATGGTACCCGCTGAACCTACAAGGATACCACCAGTAAGCATGACATGGTTATTGTAGAGGAACCCCGCAAAAGCTGCAGCCATCCCCGTAAATGAATTCAGAAGTGAAATAACCACCGGCATATCTGCCCCGCCGATTGGGATAACCAATAAAATACCATAAAGCAATGAAATGGCAAACAATGCGTAGATAGCAGGAACTTCATTTACCCAGCCGCCTACCACCAGGGCAAGCAAAACAAAAATGGAAATCATCACCAATGTATTGATGATATTATATTTAGGAAGCCTGATCTCTTTTTTCATATTGCCATTGAGCTTTGCCCAGGCAATGATACTTCCAGCAAAAGACACACTACCAATAACCAAACTGGCTAGTACGGTTAAAAGTCCAATATTATCATCAGCTTCCAGGAAGTGGTGAAACTCAATCAAACCGATAAGCATGGCACATGCACCACCCATACCATTAAAAAGGGAAACCATCTGTGGCATGGCAGTCATTTGCACCTTTTTGGCAGCAAACCAGCCGGCAATAGTACCGATAGCCATGGCGCCCAGGATGAGTGCGTAAATAATACCCGGTACATCCTGCTTGTAAAAAATAAGTGTTCCCAGGATTGCGATTCCCATACCCCCTGCAGCTAAAAGGTTACCCCTTCTGGCGCTCTTTGGATTGCTCAACATCTTGAGCCCGATAATGAAAGTAAGGGAACCTATGAGATAAAAGAGTTCGAGTAAATTATGCTCCATTTTAGTCTTTTTTCTTTTTAAACATTTCCAGCATCCTATCTGTAACCACAAAACCGCCTACCACATTTAAGGTACCGAGTATGACAGCGATAAAACCAAGAATGAGTGCCAGCGTATTATTGACACCTGCATTCAACATGACGATAATAGCCCCGACGACAATAACGCCATGGATGGCATTGGCCCCCGACATAAGGGGGGTGTGCAACACTGATGGCACCTTACCGATAACCTCAACGCCCACAAATATGGACAGTATGAGAACATAGACCATGTCTATGTGAAGCGAAATAAAGGAAAGAAAATCTGTCATAACGAATTGATTAATTGGTAGCTGCTGCTTCAATATTAATATTTACAGATGGGTGCACCACTTCACCATTGAAGGTGATCATGGAACCTTTGGTGATCTCTTCTTCGCGATCGTAGAAGAATTTATCTTTATCTGCAAGATGCAGAAGAAATGCCACTATGTTTTTAGAATATAGTTCACTTGCATTCAGAGGTAAAAGCGAAGGTAGGTTTGGCTCACCAATGATGGTGACGCCATATTTTACAACTGTTTGATTGAATTCACTGATCGCGCAATTTCCGCCCTGCTTCACAGCCATATCCAGGATTACTGAGCCGAACTTCATGCTCTTCACCATTTCTTCGGTAAGCAGCACCGGTGCCTTTTTGCCTGGTACAAGAGCTGTTGTAATCACAATATCAGCAGCTGCAATATGTTTGGCCAGAAGTTCTTGCTGCATTTGCAGAAATTCAGCCGAAGCACCTTTCACATATCCACCTTCTATTTTTACAGAATCATCTGCTTTTAGCTCAATAAATTTTCCGCCAAGTGATTCAACCTGTTCTTTGGTTTCAGGACGAATATCTGAAACTTCAACAACAGCTCCGAGTCTTTTTGCAGTTGCAATAGCCTGTAAACCTGCAACGCCCGCACCCATAATCACCACCTTCGATGGCCTGATGGTACCTGCTGCAGTGGTTAGCATCGGGAATATTTTTCCAAGATAATTGGCTGAGAGAATGACTGCTTTATACCCTCCAAGATTCGCTTGCGAACTCAAAGCGTCCATTTTTTGAGCCCTGGAGATACGCGGTATGGCATCTACTGAAAATGAAGTAATGCCTTTAACTGCAAGTGCCGCAACCAATTCAGGATTGGTTGAAGCATACATAAATGACAATAGCACGGAGCCGGCTTTCATCATTTTGACTTCGTCTGTTATAGGTGGCGCTACGCGCAGCATAATATCGGCAGTAGAATAGGCTTCGTCCCTGGGAACAACCCTGGCGCCAGCTGCTTCGTAAGCTTCATTGGTAAAATAAGAATTAAGACCGGCATCCTTCTCGATAATGCAGGAAAAACCCTTTGTTGTAAGCTCCCTGACACCGTCAGGCGACAATGCAACACGGTTTTCCTTTAGTTCGGTCTCTTTTGCGACTGAAACAATCATCTTTCTGAAGTAATTTTAAGTGTATTAAACCGAATACCCAACATATCTAATGATGCCGCAAGTTATGTGATATTTTGGAAAAAAAAACTGACAAATCCCCATATTGACTAAATCTCCCATCATTGGCATCGCCATGCTGGAAATTGTGCTAAACATTATACACGGTCTGACTGTTGGTTCATTATCAAATTTTAACAATATGGCAACCAAATATGGGAAAAAAGCCCAGGACAAAGTGGAGAGAGCTATGCACGAAATGAAACATGGTGAGCTGGAAAGCGGGAAAAGCCATAAAAAAGTTACAAACCCAAAACAGGCGATTGCAATTGGGTTATCAGAAGCACGTAAAGCAGGTGGCAAAGTGCCACCACATCCTAAGAAATAGTCAGTATTTACATTCACTCACTTTTAGCAAATGCCAAACTTTGATAAAATGTTTGGCATTTTGACTTTTATGAGTCTATAAATGTTTATCTTACAACTTTATCAAATTCCCTGAACATTTAAAACCATCTTGTAGTTTTACATAAAAAAGCCAGATCAAAAAAATCAATAAATACGTACGCATTATTATCATGTCGCTGTTATGGTTCGCAGGAAGTATTGTTGTGCTTTTAATCCTGGCATTTATTATTTTACAACTGCCTCATACACAGCGGTTTCTCACCCACAAAGCCGAAACCTACTTACAAGGCAAGCTCAAAACCAAAGTATTGGTTGGCGAGATAAACCTCTCGTTCCCAAAAAGTATTTTTCTGGGAGATATTTATGTTGAAAGCCTGCAACATGACACCCTTGTTTTCAGCCATTCTCTGAAAGTAGATATTGATATGCTCGGACTTCTTAATCATAAGATAACCGTTAATTCCTTAAAAATTGAAAGAGTCACAGCTCATATCAGGCGTAATGGCCCGGACAGCTCTTTTAATTATTCATTTATCATCAAAGCTTTTTCAGACAGCACCCAAAAGGCATCGAAGCCTTCTACTTCATCCAAATCAAAACCTTATCAGATTGCCGTTCACGGCATATATCTCCATGACTTTTATGTTACGTATGATGATAGGCTTGAAGGCATGGATGCCCTGGCAAAGCTAGGAAAACTGGATCTTGATATCAGAACCATGGATCTTGATCGTGAACGGTTTGCTATCAATAAAATAGATCTGGAAAATACCAATGCGAAGCTCATCATTTCAAAACAAAGCCCTCCTGATACTTCTAAATCGAAACCAGGTAACTACAAAATCAGTATTGACAACATAAAAATTACAGGGGTAAATGGTTTATACAAAAATACTGTTAGCGGTCAGGAGTTCACTGGCTTTGTCGGCAGCTCCACAATTTCAAATAGTATTTTTCAAATGGCTTTGCAAAAAATCAATATTGGATCGGTAATTCTTGACGAAAGCTTTGCATCAGTTTCCCTCAATGAAAATCTTCAGGCTAATAAACCAGGTCAATCTTCGACCACGGAATCATGTGGTGGGCCGGGCTGGCAGGTATTATTGGACAAATTAAAAATTGACAATACCAGTGCAAACTATGATGACCAATCTGCAAAGCCTGTTAAGCAAGGAGTAGATTTCAGCCACCTGGGATTTAAAGGCATTAATGTACTGGCAAATGCTATTTCCTATACAGGCAATAAGTCTCAGGCTGATATCACACAATTGGGACTTAAAGAAAGAAGTGGGTTTGCTGTTCATACTTTCCGAACAAAGCTTCTATTCGACAGCGTAGAAACCGTCTTATCCGATTTCGATATCAATACGGGCAATACCCATATTTCAAAATACATTGGGCTGCATTATACTTCCCTAAACCAGTTATCAAATGACCTTGGGAAAGTTGCTGTAAATGCAGATGTTCTGGAAAGCATCATTGGCTATCGGGATATCCTTTATTTTGTACCTTCATTATCACAAACAGCCCCATTCTCAAAAGATCCCAATGGTGAAGCCAGGGTTGCCGGGAGAATTAATGGGAGTATCGGGAACCTGAATCTCAATAATATAACGGGTGCTGCAGGCAAGGGCACATTGGTACAAGTGAATGGAACCATCAAAAACCTGCCGGATATTGACAAAACTATTTTTGATCTGCACATTCCTCAAATGCATACAATCAGGCAGGATGTATTTTATTTTAGTCCGGCAAATACCATACCCTCAAGTATCCATGTCCCTCAAAAGATCAATGCAACAGGATATTACAAAGGCAGTATACATGATTTTGCTGTTTATTTAGACACCAAAACTTCCATGGGCAATGCTACTGCTGCATTGAAAATGAAAATTCCTAAAAACACAAAGTATTCATCTTATGCAACTACTATCACTACAAGTAGTTTACAACTTGGGGAATTGCTCGGGCAGGAGAAAACGCTGGGACCGCTTACTATGCAGGCAAAAATTGAAGGGAGCGGACTCTCGTTGCCAGACTTAAATGAGAAAATCAACGCTCATATTACAGAGGCAACTGCTATAAAATATCCATACAGGAATATGAATATCATGGGGATATTCAGAAACCAGGAATTTGATGGCACCGCGACCATCAAAGATTCAAATGTAAACCTTGACTTTAAAGGACTTATTGGAATTGAACCTGGTAATGAAAAATACGATTTTGTTCTGAACGTGGAAGGGGCAAATCTAAAAGCAGTCCATTTGATGGATAGTGATTTCAGGTTCAAAGGCATTATTAAAGCAAATATTACAGAAAACAAGACTCATGACATTAACGGGACTGCAGGTGTTACCAATGTTGACATCGTGAAAAACAATAAAACCTATCCTATCAGGAATTTCGCTTTCTTCTCAGCTACTCATGGAAATAATGACAGCATCAGTATCCGGTCTGATTTTATTAATGCTGATTTTACGGGTACGGTTCGTGTAAGCCAGTTAGCAACTGTATTGGAAGCGCATCTGAACAAGTATTTCAAATTACCCAATACATCCCTTGACAATTATACGGCCCAAAAATTCAAATTTCATATTGATATTGGAAGAACCGATTTAATCACGGATGTCTTTTATCCCAAAATACAAAAGTTAGCTACGGGGCCAATCAACGGATTTTATGACAGCAGGGCCGGCATTATCAAATTGAATATCCAGATACCTGAAATAGAATACGACAATGTAACGGTTGACAGCTTGCTGGTTGATGTAAAGTCAGACCCTACAAAACTTAACTATGATATCAGCATTCGAAAACTGAATGCCGGCCTGCTTCTTAAAAATATTGGCTTTACAGGAAAAATAGAGCACGACAGTGTAAGTACCACCCTATTTGTGAAAGATGATAGTGGCAAAACGGCCTTTATGATGGCGGCAGCATTAAGATCCGTGAATGATGAAATTGACATAAATCTGCTTCCGAAAGGTGTTATTATTAATTACGAGCCATGGCCCGTGACCGCTGATAACTCTATAAAGATCGGGAAAGACATTCAGGTTCATGATCTCGTGCTATCGCATAAGAATAGCCGTCTTGCCATTAATTCAAACGGCACTCCCATGGATATTGATTTCAAAGATTTTAATCTGGCGGAGGTAACGGGTTGGCTGAAAAAGGATACCCTTTTGGCCGGTGGAATAGTAAATGGAAACATTTCATTAAAAAACCTGATGCAGGATCTGAGGTTTAATGTCAAACTTGCCGTGAATGATTTCTCATACAAGGGAGATAGTGTTGGTAATGTTAAGATCACGGCAGACAATAATCATCAAAACAGGTATGATGCAGCTATTGTTGTTTTGGGACATGGCAATGATGCCTCGGTAAAAGGGTTTTATAAAACCGATTCCAAAAAACCTGATTTCAATTTCGAAACCATGATAAACAGCCTGACCCTGAAAACGATTGCTCCTTTTGCATCAGGCGAGCTGAGTGATCTTGGAGGAACTTTGAAAGGCAAGCTTCTATTAAGTGGAAGTACCGACAACCTGAATATTACAGGCAGCGTGCATTTCCAGGGGGCAGAATTTACGCTCGATTATCTTAATACCCATTACAGACTGGATGATAACGATATCCTTTTCAATACGTCCAATATCGAATTCGATGATTTCAAAATATCCGATTCAGCAAATAATAAAGCCATTGTAAATGGGTACATCTATACGAAGTACTTCAGTAATTTCTCTTATAATTTAAGCGTTAAAACCGATCATTTCCTCGCACTTAACAGCTCAGGCAAGAAGGGGGGATTGTTTTATGGCAAATTGCTGGCCACAAGCCAGATCTCGATAAAAGGCAATTTAAGTGCTCCTGTCATAGACGTTAATGGCCATCTTGAGAAAGGGACCTTTATGACCGTAATACTCCCGGGTAACGAACCTTCCATAGAATCTACCAAAGGCGTCTTGTTTTTTTCAGACATCAATCGCCCACGAAATACAATCTTATACAGTCATAAGAGGGTGGATACTACTCAGCAGACAGAAATAAAGGGCATGGAAATGACTTCTAATATAGAAGTGGACAAAGATGCCCGATTAAAGGTGATCGTGGACCCGGAAGCCGGGGATTATCTTGACGTAAAAGGGGCAGGAACCTTGAGCATGGGTATGCATACTGATGGAACGATAACTCTTACAGGCAGATATGAGATACTGGAAGGAAGCTATCAGCTTACATTTTATGACTTTATTAAAAGAAGGTTTACCATTCAACCGGGTGGGAGTATCACATGGCTTGGAGCTCCTATGGAAGCCGACCTGAACCTGACCGCTATATATGAAACCAGGGCAGCGCCCCTTCCTATTCTTGAGCCTGAATTGACTTCTCTAAGCACCCAGGAGCGAAACCAATATTTGCAGCAGCTTAGGTTCCAGGTATTGCTAAAAATGACGGGTGCTATCAAAAAACCTGATCTGGATATGGATATTACGCTCAATGACCTGGATAAGGCAGCTTTTGGTGGCATTGTGGTGGAAAGGCTTACCGAGATGGAACTGGACAAATCTGAAGTAAACAAACAGGTGTTTGCGCTGCTCGTGCTCGACCGCTTAATTGATGAAAATCCATTCCAATCGGATCAGCCAAGCATCGCACAGTCCCTGGCATTTACAAGTGTGAGTGCCCTTATAAGTCAGCAGCTAAATAACCTGTCTTCAAAACTACTGAAGCACGGATCATTGAGTTTTGATGTCAGATCATATGATGATTATTCCACAGGCAATCCAGTCCTGACTAATGAGTTTAAAGCCACGCTACAGCAACAGTTTCTCAAAGACCGACTGGCAGTGAACCTTGGTGGTCAGCTTGATGTGGTGGGGGTTGATAAATTTCATCCGGAATCCACTCCCTCAAACCAGGCTCTCAGCGATATATCCATTGAGTATATGCTCACCAAAGACGGAAGATACAGGGTAACGGTTTTTAGGGATAACACTTATGCCGGGCTAATTGAGGGCCAGATAGTACAAACGGGCGCCGGGCTCATTTTTGTAAAAGACTTCGATAGTTTTAACGATATTTTTGATAAACCCAAAGCTACTGCCAAAACCAATCCGGATCAACCTGTAATTATTGAAGGCCCAAAGTAGAGCCAACTATGTCATTAAATATATTTACAAAAAATATCCTTCGATCATTTCTGGTAAGCCTGGCTGCCGCTTGCTTATTCCTGCTTGCGTCATGTAGCGGGAGCAAATACCTGCCTGCCGGTGAAAAACTCTATGTGGGTGCGGAGGTCCATGTATTGCCTGATAGTGGCACAATGACACTAAAAAGACAAAAAGAACTACAAGGTGAACTTATAGGCATAACAAGACCCAGACCGAATATCAGGCTGCTTGGCATTGCCAGGGTAAAACTATGGTTTTACAATATCGCTTATACCAAAAAAGAAAAAGGACTCAAACACCTTATCCAGACAAGTCTCGGCGAACCACCTGTTCTATTCAGCCGTGTATCGCCGAAAAACAACGAGGATATTTTGAAAAACCATCTTGAAAACAGGGGTTATTTTAATCCGGAGGTATATTCTAAAATAGAAGAGTTGAAAGACCGGAAAGTGAGAATGCAATATTTCGTGAAAATAGACCGGCCTTATACTTTTCGTAAAATTATCTTTCCCACTAAAGACAGTTCCATCAATAAACTGGTTTATAATACAAAAGACGAATCAATCATCAGGCCGGATATGCAGTATAATCTTGATTCCCTAAAAAAGGAACGGGTACGCATAAATACTGCGATGAAAGAGCAGGGTCTGTACTATTTTACTGACGAAGACATTATTTTTAAGGTGGATACAACAGCAGGTGATCACCAGGTAGACATATATGTGCAGGTTAAAAAACGAATACCGAGGCAATCAACCAGAATTTATACCC
>Ga0206979_1117_pt1 | contig 12280 bp, 11 predicted proteins | sample Alteio_BWMinCont_19_FD_153463 | JGI IMG/M metagenome (GOLD analysis project Ga0206979, IMG submission 153463) | Enriched cells from forest soil in Barre Woods Harvard Forest LTER site, Petersham, Massachusetts, United States -... | ecosystem: Environmental > Terrestrial > Soil > Temperate forest >... | reverse complement strand
CACTCAAATTAGCCAATAATGGTGAAATGGCGGAACAATTGGTAGGTCAATTATTACGGAAAAATTTTCAATTCTACCAAGACCCTGTTTTATATTATTGGCAACGTGAAGGGCAAAGTAATGCAGAAATTGATTATGTCATTCAATATAACGATAAAATTATTCCCGTTGAAGTAAAGGCGGGAAGCATGGGAAGTTTACGCTCGTTACATTATTTTATGCATAAAAGAGGATTTAAATTTGCCATACGAATTTATAGTGGTGAACCTAGCATTACACCTGTACAGGTTACGTTAAATAATGGTGAATCGGTATCTTATCGCTTATTGTCTATTCCATTTTATTTAATTGAAGAGTTACCTAGGTTATTGGAAAGTTTTTTTGAGCAATCAGTTAACTAAAATGCAGGCATTGTTACTTGAGAAAAAAGATTTGTCCCCTTTTGACCCGGATGGGCGCCGCACCTCTATATGGCGCGACTCATAAAATTGCGCCCGCGCTATCCGAAACATAAATATTTTATTTCTATATACTCTTCAATGCCATATTTCGATCCTTCGCGACCCATTCCAGATTGTTTTACACCACCAAAGGGTGCAACTTCGGTTGAGAGTATGCCTTCATTAATGCCCACCATGCCCGACTCCAATCCTTCGGCAATACGCCAAATACGATGTATGTCTTGGCTATAAAAGTAAGCCGCTAAACCGAATTCGGTATCATTCGCCATCGCAATCGCCTCTTCTTCTGTTTTGAAGCGAAACAAAGGCGCCACCGGTCCAAATGTTTCTTCTTTGGCAATGAGCATAGTGGGTTTCATATCCAATAATACCGTAGGCTCAAAAAATAATTTGCCCAACGCATGCGGCTTGCCGCCACACACTATTTTTGCGCCTTTGGAAACTGCATCGTCAATATGTTTTTTGACTTTGGATATTGCCGCTGTATTGATAAGTGGACCTATTTGGGTGGTTTCATCTAAGCCATTGCCAATTTTTAATTTTGCAACTTCAGCAACAAACTTTTCCGCAAAAGCATCATAAACCGTGTCTTGAACTAAAATACGATTGGCACAAACGCAAGTTTGTCCGGAGTTTCTGAATTTGCTGGCGATCGCACCTTTCACCGCCGCGTCTAAATCCGCATCGTCAAAAACAATAAATGGCGCATTACCGCCAAGCTCTAAGGAAATTTTCTTGATGGTACCGGCGCACTGCTCCATTAACAATTTCCCAACCTTTGTGGAGCCGGTAAAAGAAATTTTTCGCACCAAAGGATTCGACGTTAATTCTGCGCCAATGTTTTTGGCCTCACCTGTTATGATGTTAACGACGCCCGGTGGAATCCCCGCCTGTTCAGCTAAATAAGCTAATGCCAGCGCACTGAAAGGAGTGGCCTCCGAGGGTTTGATCACGATAGGACAACCTGCCGCAACGGCTGGCGCACATTTTCGTGCAATCATGGCGGTAGGAAAATTCCAAGGCGCAATCGCACCCACCACACCCACAGACTGCTTGATAACCACTAAACGCTGATGTGCCTTGTTTGATGGAATGACGTCGCCATAAACGCGTCGGCATTCCTCGGCAAACCATTCAAAAAAAGAGGCGCTATAATCAATTTCAGCGCGAGCTTCTTTAATAGATTTGCCTTGCTCTACTGTCATAATGGTTGCAAGATCTTCGCTGTTTTCGCGAATGAGCTTTGCCCAAAGTGCAACTTTGGCTCCGCGCTCTTTTGCCGTCAATGACCGCCAAGCAGGCCACGCTGCATCTGCCGCCGCTATTGCTTGCCGTGTTTCTGCAGCGCCGCAATCTGGAATCGTGCCGATTGGGGTGTCGTCAAATGGGTTGTGCACTGCAATTATTTTTTGACTTTCGGCGTCAATCCATATGCCGTTCACATAACATTGTTGTTTAAATAAATTGGCGTTTTTTAATTTCACGTGGACACCTTTTAGGTATTCATATTCAAACGTTGATACATTTGCGTAATTAAATTTTGAAACAGTGTATGGATGGTGGGTTGGGTTCGCCAATTCTCTAAAAAACGCTTCATCTCTTGTTTGAAGGCACGTTGAAACATACGCTGCGAGCGATAGCTTGTCATGCCATCTAAATCAATGAGGACCGGCTTCATTTTGGAAATAATAATATTAGTGCGTTTTAGATCACCGTGCGTCAACTCAAGCTTAGCCAAACCTTCGAACAGGTTAACAATTTTCTGTGCGACAAATTCTAATTCAATTGGCGTTGTGGTATAAGATCGAAAAAACGTGCCCGCATCGATACCGTCAATATATTCAATAATGCCATAAGAGCTAGCGCGCAAACCGAGAAAACGTTTTTCAATGAAGGCAATGGGTTTTGCCGTTGCCACGCCCATTAAGTGCAGCTGATGGGCCGCGCACCAACTTTTTGCAGCGCGGGTTGGACGCAAACTGCGACGCAGCCAATGCATGCTATTTTTAATATTGTAACGTTTCACAATAAGCGGAGAACTATCGACTTTTATTTTAAAAACGGAAGCCGTATTACCCTTTTTCAGTATTTTTGTTTCAGGCAGACTCAGAAAACTTTCTGGATTTTGCAGTAATTGTAAAAAATAAGCTGACTCATACTGTCTGTCATACACACTCAAGCTCCGTGCCGAGGTTCTGCAAACAAAAGCGGAGCAAGTACGCATAATCTTTTCACGATAGTCCGCCCAACGTTTGGCGGTCCAGCGTGATAATGCAGCGCGTAAATAAGCAAGATCATATTTTTTTACCAGCCAGCCACGAGAGCGCGCATACGCTTGAAAAAGATTTTTTTGCAAGTCATCGGTACCGACGCCCAATTGCGAAAAAAACAAACCTAAATTATCTAGGCTGTCTCTTTTTGACAAAGGCTTATCAAAAATTTCGAGATCACCGCCATCAATAGTATAAATATGTTTTTTTCGCACCAGAAAATTTTTAAAATGTAAATCATGTTGCAAAATACCCAATACATGCTGGGTTGCAAGCTCAACAATCATGGCATTCATCAAGGACTGTAATTCTTTGGCGGAAGTCCTACCTTGCCACAGGGCATCTAGGCTTTTCGCGCCGACAATTTTTTCAAAAATTAATACGTGCACACGTTTATCTTTTGATATGCCATGAAAATGCAGTGCCGGCGTTAACACACCCCCAAGCAACAATGCATTGATGCCATCATATTCTCGTTTTGCATGACGTGCTGCGTTGCGTCCATAAAATAATTTGGCAACGACATCGCGGCCTTGCCATTTGCCGAAGGCCACCAGTCGTTTGCCCGGAATAATGCGCACAACTTCACGACAAATCAATACGTCGTCGCAATCGTTTAATGTCAATTGAAATGACATCAAGGTAGCACGATTGGCTTGTCTTAAGTGACTCCATGATATTTCTTTAATTAACGTTGAAACACTAATGTCCATGTCTTTGATACGTTTTATCGCCACGTGTTTGTACCTTTTGCCAAAATTGAATTTCTTTTGGGATAATATGATGTAACCCTTGCTCACGATATTCGCGAATAAAACGCAATAAATCGCGTGAGGTCAAACCTATGTCTTTACTTGAAAAATAAAGGCCTGCTAGATCTTTGATGAGCCAACGCAGGGGTGTTGCACGGCGAATTTGTGCGCGGTGCAAATCAATTAAAAATAACGTCGGCGCGTGCGCTGTGAGCGTGTTCTTATCTAACAAAAAATGACAAATATAAAAATCGCGATGATTCATACCGTGCTGATGCATCATTCTTGCGATACGCGCAACTTCTTTGATAATTCGCCATTTTAAGCTGACAGGAAATTGCTGCCAGTTGAGACAGAAATCCTCCAAGCTCACAACTTCCATTAATTCATGCGTCAATATAAAAGATTGGCAGCGCGCGGGATTTGCGCCGCGCAAACCAAATGCGGCGACTTGCATCGTTGGTATGGCGAGCTTTTTGAGAAGTTGAATGGCTTGCCATTCGTTGCGTGCACTGACTACCGGAAGACGAAACTGAAACAGATTTTTAAAAATCTCTTGCCAACCCACGCCAAAATGTTGCTTAAGAAAATAGGTATCTTCGCCTAATGCGATGCGCTGCGTTCTTCGGCCTTCTAATTCACGAAAAACCTGACCGTGCATCCTCATGATTTGCTCGAAAAGAGGATGCTCTGTGCTGAAATATTGTTGTATTAAAGGGTCAACGATCAGCTGCACATGTCACCTAAATGTTTCAATCATACTGACAGCTCTATCTGGCAAACTATAAATATCCGCATTTTTGGTAAATTGGATTGCATTGGTGCGCCAGGTTTCTTGTTCCGGAGATAATAGCATAGATAATAGGTTTTTATTGAGATCGTCCTGCTTAAAAGGGGAAGGCAAGACGATGCCAGCATCCGCATCTTGAACATAGTGAGCATAGCCGCAGACATCGGTCGTCAAGACCGGCAAACCTGCCGCTAAAGCCTCTAAAATCACCGCTCCCGTATTCTCATTATATGCCGGATGCAAAAGCAAATCGGCAGCCCATAGGAAGCGTGGCACATCATTACGCCCCCCTAAAAATTCAATTTGTGACAAAATGCCCAGCTTTTTAGCTTGGCTGAGAAAGGGCTTTGGGTTGTCTTTGCCAACAATAAACAGCCGACTACTATTACGTATGGTTGGCGGCAATGTGGCAAAGGCAATTAAACTGCGATCTAAGCCTTTAGTTTTGAACCCCGAACCTACCATTAAAATAAAAAAATCATCGGCACCCATCTCATATTCTTCACGCAGTTTTAGAGCAATTTTGTCAGCGTTAGACGGCGCCATGCGATCTAATTCAATGCCAGGAGGAAGCAGATGAAGACGGTCTGGGGGCGTATGGTAGTAGTGTGTAAATTCGACTTCTTGCCGTTTTGACAGCAATAATATCTGTGTTTTAGCGCCAGGTGCAAAAACAGCTTTTTCATAAGCCACTGAGTGACGATAACGGCCTGTTAGGCGATATAACCAAGTATGTTGGGCACGCGCTTTAGCTTGGTAACACGTGTCTGAGGCAAAATAGACATCCAAGCCTGGCATCTTATTAAACCCGATAATCAAATCATAATACCCTTGGGCAAGATACGGCTTGATTTGATTAACAAAATCTTCACGGCGAACATGGTTTTGCCTACCTCTAACACGAATGGTGCGTATGGCCAGACCCGGCTCAAAGTCACCATCCCAAGTCATTGTATAAACATCTATCATATGACCGCGAGCAAGGCACGCCTTAGCAATGCGTAAAAAATCACGCTGTAAGCCGCCATAAGGAAAGTATTTAAATAAGCAAAAAGCTAAACGCATAAGGGGTCTCGTTGTCTAACCGAAAATCATAGCCTAGGTACATGAAGATTGCTAATAGGTTTTGTATCTATTATTCAGCGAGATCCACTGAACTAATCGTGCCCGTGCCCGATTGCGTGTCCGTGCCCGTCTTTTTCATCAATTTTAATCTGATGCTTTTGCCATTTATGCGAAAAGACGGGCGCGGGCACGCAATCGGGCACGGGCACGATTAGTTCAGTGGGCCCGCTGAATAGGTGCCCCTCTATTAGCCTACAAATGTCACACCAACGATTGACTATGTTTTAATCATACCGGTATAATTGGCACAAAATTATGGCTACCCAATACGAGAGTGCATTTTATGTTCAGATATACTGTTTCCCGCCTTTTCAGAAAACGCCCGCCAGCGGCAATATTTAGTTTTGCGCGCACAGTATCAACACCCTCTTTTTTCATTGGCAAACAACAATCGGTCATACCCGTGCCGGATAATCACGCGACTTTATTTGCAAATATGTTTTCTTTTATCAAAAAAAATCAAGCCATACCTGATGCACTGGCCAAACTATCTTATGACGATATCAATGTTACGCGTCTTCATAGCGCAATCGAGCGAGGCGACTATGCGGACACCACTTTTGAAGAAGCTAATGTTGATTGTTATTTGTGGCCGCTCAGTTTGCTCAAGGAAAATAAAATAGGTTATTGGCAAGGCATAACAGCGTATTCCTACTTTCTGTGCTTGATGCAATTTACGCGCAAACAAATATTAAAAGATGAAGATTTGGACGTTAATATTTCGGATGATGTTTATCGACAATTCAAAGTCGACAGCATGGCTGCAGATGGCAAACTCACTCGCTTAGGTGAGAAATATCTAAAGTCGGTATGTGAACGTTTCATGAAACTTCAGCATCCGTTAGATTATGAAAAATTAAAAAAAATGGTATTAAGTCTGCCTGCATCTGAACAATGGTTATTTAAAGCCACTATGGATGAATCACAAGTGAATAAGAATGACTATGATACGATTTCCGAGCGAGTTATCAGATCCACCCCTGTCATATATTATGAAGAAGTGAAGCCGCTGATTTATTATTGGATCCCTTCTTTTACTTTCATACAAGAGATTTTAAATAAATTATCACCTACCCCTATGAGGATGCAGCCTATTTTTGGTTCCATCAAACCAGCCACGCTACGCAACTTACATCAAAATCATATTCATCCCATGGGACTTTATGCCTATGACGTTGGTTCCAATCCAAAGAATGTCCATGGCTTACGTGTCGGTCCTATGTCACAGTTACTGCATGATATTTTTCATGTCATCTGTGCAACACTACTCACTCTCGATGAGCGAAATTTTATTTTTGAAAAATTTATTCCAGCAATAGAAAAAGCAAAACAGCAAGCCGAGAAAATAGCCGATGTGGACTTAAGTAAACGTTTAGACAGCGCCATTAAATCAATTGATTTTGATTTAAGTCCTATAAATATATATAGTGACCGCTCAAAGCGTCTTGCGAAATGCTTAGCTCGAACATTTGAAATTTATGATTCAGCACCTGAAAATCAGCATCTGTCCATAGGAACAAGTGCAGACAAAGTATATTCTATTCTCAATAAAATAGGCGCAGATGCAGACGGTAAAGATAAAAAAATTTGGCAAGACGTTTTAACGCTCATCACCGACCGAAAAAATCATTCGCATCGACCTGATTTAGAAGACAGAGTAATAACTTTACAAAACCGTCCTAGATAAATGAAAGTTATTCTTGAAAAAAACACTGGCTCAACCGAGAATAGCACGCTTAAAAAAATTTCTTCGAGGAAAACCTTATGCGTTTCATTTTTGGCCTCATGTCTGTATTGCTGACTGCATGCAGCACGGCGCAAGACACCCCCTTTCAGCACATTGACAGCCCGTGGCAAGGCAAAACGATTCAAGCACTGGAAGAAGCATGGGGGGCGCCTAATATGGTAACCACCGACCCAAATGGGATGCAACGCTATACTTTCATTACGAAAAAACGCGTTGCCAGCGCAGAACCCGCGTCTGCGAATGTATTGGCAACACCCACAGCAACCTTAAGCACACCCGTCACTGCGCCTCCAACAGAAACCATATCTCTAGTAAAATGCACCACCGTTGTTGAAGTAGGTAACGAAAATATTATTCAGAATGTGACGTCGAAAGGCGATTTGTGCGGCGATGAAGAATTTAAACAAAAAACTGGGATTGTTGATTCAATGTGAGCCTTGTCATCCCGCGTAGCGTGGACAAAGCACAGCGTGTCCGCGGACAGTATCTCCGATCCGCGGACACGCTGTGCTTTGTCCACGCTACACAAGATGACAAGCTTTAAAATTCCTGGATTGCTATTCACCATCAATTTCCAACATCTTTTTTTCAATCCAATCCTTTGCTTGTGCCATGACCTCCTCAGCACTGCGTCCTTTTGTTTCGATCACCGGACCTATTCTCACTTGTACGGTGCCAGGTTTTTTTATAAATTTTCGTCGCGGCCAAAAACGTCCCGCATTATGCGCAACAGGAATGATAGGATAGCCACCTGCATCCACGGCCAAACGCGCGCCGCCTAAACGATACTTACCGATTTCCCCAGGGGCAATACGCGTGCCTTCTGGAAAAACCAAAATCCATCTTCCTTCTTCCAAACATTTCTTGCCCTTTGTCATGACTTGGCTCATTGCAGAAGAACGGTCACTGCGATTAATGGCAATTGGCGAGGTTGCTGCCAGTCCCCAGCCAAAAAAAGGCACCCAATTTAATTCACGTTTCAAGATAATGGCTGTTTGATGAAACTGGTTAGGCAGATAGAATGTCTCCCAGGCAGATTGGTGCTTGCTAAGCACGATACCGCATCGATCCTGTGGGATATTTTCGAAACCCTCTACGTGGTAGTCAATCTTACAAATTGTTTTGAGTAACCACACTATGCTTTTCGTCCAGCCAGTCGTCACCGGATATCGATATTTTAACGGTAATGGCAGCACAGCAACGCACAGTAAACTATAAAAAACGGTAAAAATCGGCACTATGATGCCAAATAACAATGAACGTATAAACATAGAAATCTTATTGGGTTTTGGCTTATTGTTCATAAAAACAGCCCCTGACACAATGCATCAGCTGCATGTGCTAAATCCACAAATTGCTTGAGCGTTACCACTTCTGGAAATTTTTCTAAGGTTTTTTTACCGTTCCCCGTCATGACTAATATGGGCTCACAACCTGCTGTCACGGCTGCGCGCACATCAGCAATAGAGTCACCAACAAAAAATGTATTGCTCATATCGACTTGATATTTTTCTTGGATTTTATACAATAATCCCGGCTGCGGTTTACGGCAAAGGCAATGATCATCAGGGTGATGCGGGCAATAAAAAATTTCCTCAATTTTGCCGCCAACCTGAGCTAAGTTTTGCTGCAATTTATCATGAATTTGATGCAGGGTATCTAAGTCATACAATCCTCGGGCAACACCCGATTGATTTGTTGCAACGACAACGCGAAATCCCGCGCGATTCAATTGCGCAATAGCTTCTAAACTTCCTGGAATAGGATGCCATTCTTCAGGCGATTTAATGTATGCGTCGGAATCATAATTAATCACCCCATCGCGATCTAAAATAATAAAAGACATGATTACCTCATTTGTAATAAAGCCACATCGGCAACTTGCAAAAACAGTGCTCGCAGCTTGGCAAGCAATAATAACCGATTTTCACGCTGTGCTTTGTCTTCTGACATCACCATAACTTGATCAAAAAAATCATCCACTGGTTGGCGCAAATCCGCAAGTTTTGACAAGACATCCACATAGCGCCCGTCGGCAAATAATGGCGTGATGATTTGACGCAGTGTTTCCAATTGTGTTGCTAATTTTCTCTCGGCATCCACTTCAAATAATAGCGCATCCACATCATTAGCTTCTATTTTTGATTCGTATTTAGCAAGAATATTACTGACGCGCTTGTTGGCAATACTTAAAGATTCAGCGTCAGGCAACAGCTTAAAGTTTTGTACCGCATGAATGCGGCGGTCAAAATCATACGGACGTGTAATGTCAAGCGCCGCTACCGAGGCAAACACATCTGGATTAATATTTTGTTCTTGATACCAAGGTTTTAGACGCTCTAAAATAAAGGTTAAAACCTGCGTTAGTACCTCTTTGTTTTCAAGCGGCACCTCATAACAATCGTAGGTAACGCGCAGCAAAACTTTTAAATCCAGATCGTAATGCCGTGCAATCAATATCCGCAAAATTCCTAATGCGGCACGACGCAATGCAAAGGGGTCTTTGTCCCCTGTCGGCTGTTGATTTATTCCAAAAATACCCACCAAGGTATCCAGTCTATCCGCTAATGCTAGCGCACAACTCAAGAGAGATGCCGGCACATCATCGCCTGAAAAACGTGGCAGGTAATGTTCATTTAAAGCCAGTGCAACGTCCTGAGGCTCTCCATCATGCAACGCATAATAATATCCAGCTATACCTTGTAACTCAGGAAATTCGCCCACGATGGCCGTGGTCAGATCCGCTTTGGCAAGCAAACCTGCGCGGGCTGCGTGCGCCTCATTACCCCCTAATGCTTTCATAATGAAAGTAGTGAGTTTCGCTAAGCGCCGCGCTTTGTCTGCTAATGTACCCAGTTTTGCTTGAAAAATTACGCCTTGCAGAGCCGTTACGCGATCCATTAATTTTTGTTTTTTGTCTGTCTCAAAAAAGAATGCCGCATCTGACAAGCGCGCGCGTAATACGCGCTCATTGCCAGCAATAACATGCTGCATATCTTTGCCTTCGATGTTGCTGATAGTGACAAAGTGCGGCATTAAATTTCCGAGTTTGTCTTTAACGGGAAAATAGCGTTGATGATCTTGCATGGCAGAGATGAGCGCCTCAGATGGCACCGCTAAAAAACGTTTATCAAAATCCCCAAGCACAGCGACTGGCCATTCCACCAAGCCCGTCACCTCTTCTAACAAATCATCTTGCATCACAACATAAGCCTCTTCGTCAAAGATTTTTTTGACGACATCTTCAGATTGCGCTTTTATCATTTGTTTGCGCGTTTCAAAATCCGCAATCACAAAACCGGTTTTTGCTAATCGTTTTACATAAACCGAAGGATCGGCAATGCTGATTGCTTTTTTACAGTGGAAACGATGACCCGATGTTTCGCGCCCCGCACGCACCCCCAAAATTTCTGCGTCGATAATATCATCGCCGTAGAGCATAATGACCGAGTGAACTGGACGCACGAATTCAACTGATTGCAGCCCCCAACGCATGCGTCGTGGAATGGGTAAAGCCGCTAAAGCCTCGCTTACCATTGTCGGTAATAATTCGATGACGGATTTGCCCAAAACACGCTGCTGAAAACCGACGAATTCACCTTGATTTGTTTTGATTGTCGTTAATTGGTCAGGAGAGACATGACATGAACGCGCAAAACCTTCACAGGCTTGCGTAGGGTTACCCTTACTATCAAATGCCGCGGTCAATGCGGGGCCACGCCGTTCTTGATTGGAGTCGGGCTGATGTGATGACAGGGATTGGATTAAAACGGCCAAACGTCTTGGCGTTGCGTAATAGTGTCCGCCATCAAACTGAAGGTTTGCTTTTGCTAATCGTGTTTTCAGTTCGCTGAAAAAATTTTTTGCTAAGGTATGTAATGCTTTCGGCGGTAATTCTTCAGTTTGAATTTCGACGAGAAAATCTGCCTGTTTAGCGTGCATGGGTTTTCTCCTTCAATAACGGAAAGCCTTGCGCTTTCCGCGCCTCAAAATAACTTTCCGCGACAGCTTTTGCTAAGCGGCGAATCTTTAAAATATGCTGTTGACGCTCTGTCACTGAAATCGCACGACGTGCGTCTAACAAATTAAAAGTATGGGATGCTTTCAAAACCATTTCATAAGCGGGTAAAGGCAAGCCTAGCTCAATCAAACGCTGACTTTCTTTTTCATAGGCGTAAAATTGTTGGAACAGCAACTCGACATTTGCTTGTTCAAAATTATAAATCGACATTTCGACTTCATTTTGATGAAACACATCGCCATACGTCACAACGCCTTGCGATCCGCGGCTCCAGACTAAATCATAAATGTTATCTATGCCTTGTAATGCCATAGCTAAACGTTCTAAACCATAGGTTAATTCACCTGTGACCGGACGGCATTCCATTGTACCAATTTCTGAAAATTTTGCTCAATGAGCGCTCCCTGAGGATAGCAGCTAGTATGGTTACTTCCATCGTGAGGTGTGCTGCCGCCTATATTGCAAAAGGTATCTATTCCTAGATCACTTAATATTTTTGCAACGGCGAAAACTAAAGCTAAATTTCTGGTATGGATGCCAGTATGATGAAATGGTTCCGCTGAGTCTAACGGAAGCTTGTATTCAATATAAATTGAATCACACTGGCTGGATATAATATAGTTATGTTGAGTTGGATAAACCATAGTGACGCAGCCTAAACTTTTGTCACCTACCTTATCATTAAGATAATCTATTATTCTGCTGGCTCTGTCACTTTGCATAGCTGTCTCTGCTCCTTGGTGTCGTGTGATATTATACAAAACTCTATTGATTTGTATATTAAATTTCAAATGTAGCCTGGACAAAGCACAGCGTGTCCGGGAGCTTAAGCTACCTTGTCCCCGGACACGCTGCGCTTTTGTGTTTCTTTAAATGCCGCAGCAGGCTACGAAATGCGGTATAATCCTCCGTTCTTTGTGATTGGCGAGCTTATATGAAAAAGTATTCTCATGATGTCAAAACGCTGCAGGGCATGATTGGCATTTTGCAAAATTATTGGGCCGAGCAGGGCTGCACGATTTTACAGCCGCTCGATATGGAAGTGGGAGCCGGTACCTTTCATGCCGCAACTTTCTTGCGGGCAATAGGCCCTGAGCCTTGGCGCGCAGCTTAT
>Ga0206979_1115_pt1 | contig 12472 bp, 13 predicted proteins | sample Alteio_BWMinCont_19_FD_153463 | JGI IMG/M metagenome (GOLD analysis project Ga0206979, IMG submission 153463) | Enriched cells from forest soil in Barre Woods Harvard Forest LTER site, Petersham, Massachusetts, United States -... | ecosystem: Environmental > Terrestrial > Soil > Temperate forest >... | reverse complement strand
AATAGAATATCAATAAAAATTATTGATATTTGCCTTAACTGACCCAGAAAGGGTCAAACGTTTATAGCAATAGCGGACACAACGTTACGACCCTGAAGGGGTCGAACATCAAACCAATCACATCACCGATAAATTCAACAATTTATGAGTGGAACCTATTCTCAAATTTATTTGCAGACCGTATTTGCCGTAAAAGGCCGCGAAAGTTTAATCTTATCAAACTGGGAAGAAAGATTATATAGATATATCACCGGAATAGTCCAAAATAATGGTCAAAAAATGCTGGCCATCAATGGAATGCCAGACCATATTCACTTCCTTATTGGCATGAAACCATCCTGTTGTTTATCTGATCTTGTTAGGGAAATTAAAAAGTCTTCGAATGAATTTATCACCGAAAATAAATTCACGAAACATAAGTTTACCTGGCAGGAAGGATTTGGCGCTTTTTCATATGGTCATTCTCAGTTGGATAATGTTATTCAATATATTATGAATCAAAAGGAACATCATACAAAGAGAACTTTTAAAGAAGAATATACCGGATTATTAAAAAAATTTAACGTTGAATTCGATGAGAAATATTTGTTTGATTGGATAGAATAGTGCGATACCTTCGGCATCGAAAAGGGTAAAATATCCGATTTCTATAAACGTTGAATCCCTTCGGGATTAATACTAAGTATCATCCAATGCAATTCTAAAAAATACCGACATTTGTGTGAAAGACCCTGAAAGGGTCAAACGTTTATAGAACTAATAGCGTCCATAATAACGACCCCGTAGGGGTCGAACATCACATCATTGAAATCCCTCAGTATAATCGATTTCCTTTCAAACTTAACCGAAGGCACGCTCATAGATGTCCGTACTCCTCCTGAGTTTGAAAAAGGTCATATTCCGGGAGCCAAAAATCTACCCTTATTTTCTGATGAAGAACGTGCCATTATCGGAACGATCTATAAACAGATCGGGCGCCAGCCTGCCATTCTGAAAGGATTGGAAATAACCGGCCCGAAAATGAAAGAGTTTGTCAAACAAGCAGAGGCGCTTGCCGGAGAATCAAATAAACTGTTTTTATATTGCTGGCGCGGCGGGATGCGGAGTGGCAGTATGGCCTGGCTATTGGATCTTTATGGATTTGAAGTATATACTTTAAAACGGGGTTATAAAGCTTTCAGAAATTACGTTTTGTCCTCTTTTGATACTAAAAAAAACATCCTGATTCTGGGCGGCAAAACAGGCTCAGGGAAAACACCGATATTAAAAGAATTATTAGCTTCAGGTGAGCAGGTCATTGATCTCGAGGGACTTGCACACCATAAAGGTTCTGCATTTGGAACCATTGGTGAAAGCGAAAATTGCAGCCAGGAGCATTTTGAAAATAAACTGGCGATGGATTGGATGAAAATGGATCCTGAAAAACCAATATGGCTTGAAGATGAAAGCCGCAGCATCGGTAAAAAAATCATTCCCGAAGCCGTATGGAACCAGATGCGTGAGGCCCATGTCATAAATCTCGATATGCCCTTTGAAACCCGGTTGCAGCATGTCATGAAAATCTATGGGAGTTTTCCTGTACCAGAGTTGATTGCATCTGTTGAAAAGATCCAGAAAAGATTGGGAGGATTGGCTTATAAACAGGTGATTGGCTACCTCGAAAATAATATTCTCTACGAAGCTGCCGGAATATTGTTGATCTATTATGACAAAACGTATTTACATGGTTTAAAAAGCCGTGATCCCGAAACCGTATCCACCTATCAAACTGAAGAAAAAGACTTTGCAAAAATTGCAAAAGAACTTGTGAAATTTGCAGCAAATATCGAATCAAAAATTAAAACCGAATGACCGAAATAAAACTCACTCAATACAGTCACGGCGCCGGATGCGGATGCAAAATATCCCCTGAAGTTCTTGGAAAAATCCTTCATTCCAATGAGGCTTTCCCTGACTTTAAGAACCTTATCGTGGGGAATAATACCCGTGATGATGCAGCAGTTATGGACCTGGGAAATGGAACAGCACTTATCAGTACAACTGACTTTTTTATGCCTATCGTCGATGATGCTTTTGATTTCGGGAGGATTGCATCTGCAAACGCCATCAGCGATGTATATGCTATGGGTGGTAAACCGGTTCTAGCCATTGCGATACTCGGCTGGCCAATAGATAAATTATCTCCTGAAATAGCTGCCAAAGTGATTGAAGGCAGCCGTAAAATCTGTGCGGAAGCAGGCATTCCATTGGCTGGCGGACACAGCATTGATAGTCCGGAACCAATATTTGGATTGGCCGTAAATGGGATTGTACCAATTGATCATATCAAAACAAATAGCGGCGCCAAAGCAGGGGATCTATTATTCTTTACAAAACCAATTGGAATTGGCATTTATACCACTGCAGAAAAGAAAGGGTTGTTAAAACCCGAACATAAAATTCTTGCCATCGAAAATATGACCAAGTTGAACAAACTTGGCACAATTCTCGGTGGCATGAATGAAGTTACAGCCCTGACAGATGTAACGGGGTTCGGACTCGCGGGCCACCTGAAAGAAATGTGCGAAGGAAGTGGTGTATATGCAAACATTGATTTTAACAAATTGCCATTACTACCTGATCTAGAATATTATATCCAGAACAATTGTTTCCCTGGAGGTACTACCCGTAACTGGAAAAGCTATGGAGATGCGATTGGTGAAGTAACTGATTTTCAAAAAACCATTCTCGCCGATCCACAAACGAGTGGAGGATTGCTGATTGCAGTAGAAAGAGAAGGCGTTTTAGAACTTCAAAATGTTTTGAGAGAAAATGGATTTGAAGGCTTTGCGGAGCCGATAGGGGAGATAGTGGAAATGGGTGAAGGGAAGGTGATTGGGGTGAGCTAGTCAGGTATCAAATAGTGTAATACATTGATATTTCTTTTCTGTTATTTAATGGCCGATTTTGCCAGATCACGGGCTTTAATAGCATCTGTATAATCGGGATTCAAAGTAATTGCTTTGTCAAAATCTTCAATGGCCTCCCTATATTCTTTCAATCCGTATTTTGCACCTCCTCGCATGTAATATATTTCGCTATTGTTTGAATTCAATACAATTGCCTCATCGAAATCCTTAATAGCTTCGCGATATTCGAACAAATTATATTCAGAAAATCCTCGGCCCCAATAAGCTACATAATTATTTGGATTTAAAGCTATTGCTCTTGAATAATCCGCCATTGCATCTGGGCCTTGTTCTAAACCAGCGCGCTCGAGATAGGAATCAGCATCGTTTGAATCTAGTTCAATTGCTTTACTGAAATCCATTTTAGCCTCATCAAATTTCTCTAGATGATATTTGCAAAGGCCACGATTAACATAGGCTCTCTCATAACCAGAATTGATCTCGATCGTTTTGTTAAAATCTATTATAGCATCTTGATATTTCCCTAAATCTAATTTTGCTAAACCCCTATAATAATATAATCCGTACCCTGGAACAACGGAAATTCCAGGAGTGCTTGAAATTCCAGGAGCATCTGAAATTGCTTTATCAAAATCTAAAATTGCTTCCTGGTATCTTTGTAAATTTATTAGATCATTTCCAAGATGTTCATAAGCAAAAAAATCTTCTGGATTCAGAACCAAATATTTGTTCCAGTCTTCTATTGCCTCGGGAAACCTTTTCAGTTCTTCATTTGTCTCCGCCCGCCTATAATAGGCCATTGCATATTTGGGGGACAATCTAATTACATTGTCAAAATCTGCAACAGCATTTTTATATATTCCTAAATCATATTCAGCAGAAGCTCTTAGCATGTAAGAATCTTCGTGATTAGAATCCAATAAAATGGCCTTATTGTAATCTTTTATTGCATCATTTTCCAAGCCTGACAATGCTTCTCTTGTCCCCCTATTTATGTAAAGTTCACAATCATTGGGATTTAAGGCAATTATTCTTGTTATTGAATCAATTTCCTTGTCGAAATGATGTTTCCATGCATCAGAATCCTTTGCTCCCTGACCAAAACCTTGTCCTAAAAACAGGAATATTGCTATTAAAAAAGCAAAGACCTTTTTTAGGTAGAAATTAATTTTCGGGTAAAATTTTAACTTGGCTTTCATTTTCTAACCGCTAATACATAATATACTGCGGCAAATTAGGATGCTCAGGATTGGCCATCACTTTTTGTGTAGCGGGTTGCACAATCAAATCCATTTCTTCCATCGGTACGGCTCCTAATAGTGATTCATTACCCAAAACAAAAGCGCCAGTAAAACAAAACCTGTTTTCAAAATCAATACGTATCGGGCCTACAAAAGGAACCTGTCTGATAGTTCCATCAGCAATGGTAACAGACCTTTTTTCCAGTTCGTCAAGTTTTAATTGAACAGAAATAGTTTCTGTAATACTCATCATCAATGCTCCTGTATCCACAAGGCATTTTACCTGGATAGGTTTTAGGTCCGGCTTCCTGGGGTTACTGATGGTGACGTTGGTATAAGTTAGTCCCATTGGATTAGATATTTAGTCCAAATTTAATGATTTACGCAATTATACAATTAAAAATGGTAGAGGAGTAATACATTTTTATCGATTGGACATACTCGCCAGCAAATTACCCCGGAGGGGTAACATGTTTGTAGAAAAAACAAAGAGAGAAGTTTACGACCCCGGAGTGGGTCGAACGATAACCGCAAACACATCGGATAAGAAATGGGATCAAATATTTAATGCGCCGTTCGACCCACTTCGGGGTCGTATGTTCGGTTGTGATTTAATTTTCTACAATCATATCACCCCTCCGGGGTGAGACGCTGCTAATATTTCTGGATTTACTCTATTTCGGCAGAATGAATTTTCCTCCAAAAACCACTATCTTTGAACCTATGAAACTTGTATCATTTGTACTCGAGGGAACAGATAAAATCGGCATTCTTGTTGACAAGAATGTTTACCCATTGTTCCTCATCAATCCTGCTTTGCCGGATAATATGGCTGACTTTTTAAAGGCCGGTGAAGAAGTCATGGAAATAACTTCTTCCATTGAACAACATATCCGGCGCGAACCCGAAAATTTTAATAGCTATCCATACCATGACCAGGATATCCTGGCTCCGGTTCCGCACCCTACTTCATGCCGCGATGGTTATGCTTTTCGCCAACATGTAGCAGCTGCGCGTCGCAATAGGGGCTTGCCAATGATTGAAGAATTTGACCAATACCCGGTATTCTATTTCACCAACCATAATAGCATTTCAGGACCCGGACCGATTGAGTTTATGCCGGATCATTTCAATAAACTTGATTTCGAACTGGAGGTAGCCATTGTGATCGGTAAAAAAGGACGGAACATCAGAGCAGCCGAAGCAGATCAATACATTGCAGGCTTTATGGTGATGAACGACTGGAGCGCCCGCACGCTGCAGATGGAAGAAATGTTGCTAAACCTCGGTCCTGCTAAAGGCAAAGATTTTGCTACATCTATAGGTCCATGGCTGGTAACCCCTGATGAGCTAACCCCATATCTTACTACTCCCGAAGAAGGCCATGTAGGCAACCAATACAAACTGGCTATGAAGGCATTTGTAAATGGGGTTCAGGTATCCGGTGGCAATTTTGGCGATATGGACTGGACATTTGCCGAATTAATAGAAAGAGCGTCTTATGGTGTCGATATATATCCTGGTGATGTAATAGGTTCCGGAACAGTTGGAACGGGCTGTTTCCTGGAATTGAACGGCACAGGACTTCTCAATGATAAAGATTACAAAACGCAATGGCTACAAGCCGGAGATAAAGTGGTGATGGAGATCGAGCACTTGGGCAAACTTGAAAATACCATCAAAAAGGTAGACACGGATTATTCTATCATGGCCTTAAAAAAATGATTTAAATCATAAAAAATCATTGAATTCGGGCTTTTTTACCCGGATAAGAGGTTGGATTTAAACTTTATTTAAAAATCAAAAAAATAACCCACTCCTTCTTTCCGGGCAATTGAACTATTCCCGTACTTTGCGGTGTTTTACATATTGTTCTAATTATATATCTAATTACGTAGAAAACGATGAATGCAGATGTTCTAAAGGAAAAATTTGCCGCCGCAGCCCCAGCCATCCGTGCGGAATTTCAAAATATAAAAACAAATTTTTCGGAAGTATCCCTTGGTGAGTATAATATTGGCCAGGTCATAGGCGGTATGCGAGGCATGATTGGCCTGCTTTATGAAACATCTGCACTCGATCCTGAAGAAGGTATCCGTTTCAGGGGTTATTCTATTCCGGAGTTAAGACAACTACTTCCTAAAGCTCCCGGAGGCACTGAGCCATTACCTGAAGGAATATTTTATTTGATGCTAATGGGCGAGTTGCCCACGGAAGATGATGTACGTATGGTTAGCGTTGAATTTCAGAAAAGGTCTATTGTACCTAGTTACGTATTCTCTGTATTAGATTCACTTCCAAGGCAGACACATCCGATGACACAGTTCAGTATGGCAATTACTGCGATGCAGACTGAATCAGTATTTGCAAAAGCATACCATGATGGGCTTTCAAAATCTGAATATTGGAGCTACCTGTATGAGGATGTCATGAACCTTATTGGTCGTTTGCCCCGAATTGCTGCTTATATTTATCGTCGTACTTATAAAGAGGACGTTCATATAGAACCACTTCCAAACCTTGACTGGGCTGGTAACATGGCACACATGCTGGGATTCGAGGATGAGAATTTTAAAAAAATGATGCGCCTGTATCTTACCATTCACGTGGATCATGAAGGTGGCAATGTATCAGCTCATACAACCCGTTTGGTAGGCTCCGCGCTTAGTGACCCTTATCTTTGCTTTGCCTCCGCAATGAATGGACTGGCAGGCCCTCTGCATGGTTTGGCAAGCCAGGAAGTGATCCGTTGGATCCTCGCCATGAAAGAAGAACTGGGCGATAAAGTCCTTGACAAAGATGCTGTAACAAAATACATCCACAAAACCCTTGACGAAGGCCGTGTAGTACCGGGATATGGTCACGCGGTGTTGCGCAAAACCGACCCTCGTTTTGTCGCACAAAGAGAGTTTGCACTTAAATACATGCCTGATGATCCATTAATCAAGATCATCGGCCTCCTATATGAAGTAGTGCCACAGGTATTGAAAGAAACAGGCAAAGTAAAAAACCCCTGGCCAAATGTTGATGCACATTCAGGTGCGTTATTGGTTCACTTCGGGTTGGTTGAATATGATTTTTATACAGTTCTTTTTGGTGTCTCCCGTTCGCTTGGCGTTCTCTCATCCCTGATCTGGGACCGCTATCTCGGTTTGCCAATTGAAAGGCCGAAATCAGTCACCCTGAAGTTCCTTCAACAAAAAGTAGCTAATATGACACCGAAGCCTGTAGCTGCTGGTAGTGACGAGTAGGAATTGGTGATTAGTTCAAACGGCCAAGATAAATATCAACGCAATTATGGCCGGCAATGCCTGAATGAAAAATATTCTTTTTGAAGCTGTCATCATGCCATAAATCCCGGCAACCATCACACAAATCAAAAAGAACATACTCACATTCTTTGCCCATACCATATCACCAATACATAAAGACCATATCAATCCTGCCGCTAAAAACCCATTATACAATCCCTGGTTTCCGGCCATGACTTTGGTGGTTTCAAATGATTCTTTGGGCAGTGATTTGAAAACCTTTGGTCCACGGGTGGTCCATGCGAACATTTCTAAATACAAAAAGTAGAGATGTAAGAACGCGATGAAGCCGATGAGGCATTTGATGAAAATGATCATAATTCTAATATTTGATTGACAAATATAGAGGATTGAAAGTTATCCCTCGTTGCCTGACTCGTATGATTCAAATCCGGCAAAGCGTCTTGATCATCAAGAAATTCCCCGCTTTCATGTAAAAACTTTTTTGAAGATAAATTCAGATCCCACTTTTGTCTCATTAAACAATTTCTTCAACACTTTAAAATAAAGCAATAAGATGGAAAGTGAAAGCAATGATATTATTGATAATCTGATGAGAAATGATGATGGTATTAACCGGGCTCAGTTTCTTAAATGTATGGCATGGGCCGGCACCGGTGTTTTTTTTATGATGCAAGGAGGGGTTTTGAAATCGTTCGGTATGAGCCAGATGATAGATAGGGCCACAGGTGGATTGAAAGCGGGGTTGAAAATGCCAAAATCTGATTTCAGTTTTGTACAGATCAGCGATAGCCACATTGGCTTCACAAAGCCAGCGAATACAGATGTGATAGGTACCTTAAAAGCAGCTGTTGATAAAATAAATGCCATGCCCATTACGCCTTCTTTCATATTGCACACGGGAGACCTTACACATCTCGCTCAGGCAGATGAATTTGATACCGTGGACCAGGTGATGAAAAGCGCAAAAAGTGAAAAAGTATTCTATGTCCCCGGCGAGCATGATGTTAACACGGATAATAGCAAGCAATTCTTAGCCCGTTATGGAAAAGAAACAAAAGGTGACGGCTGGTATAGTTTTGATTCAAATGGGGTCCATTTTATTGCCTTGGTAAATGTGGCAAATCTTGCCGAAGGCGGGCTTGGCTATCTTGGCAATGATCAGCTTGATTGGGTTGAAAAAGATCTGAAAGGGATTTCCAAAAGTACACCAATTGTTGTGTTTGCCCATATACCTCTATGGGCCGTTTATCCGCAATGGGGATGGGGAACCAGCGATAGCGCCAAAGTGCTCACACTCCTGAAACGCTTTGGGTCCGTATCAGTTCTTAATGGGCATATTCATCAAACCATACAAAAAGTGGAAGGAAATATTACATTCCATACAGCCATGTCCACGGCATTCCCGCAACCAAAACCGGGCGAAGCACCTTCGCCGGGCCCTATGAAAGTCCCAACAGAGAAACTGCGTAGTTATCTTGGTCTTACAAGTGTCAACTATGTAGAACACGCTCATACACTCGCTGTTACTGATACGCCACTAATCGAAGGTGAAAAATAGCCAAGGGTCAGAGTACCCTGATTTTTTACCAGGATTTTAAATTTTATTTATGAAATATATCTGTCTGCTTTTACTATTCGGATTGACAGGAAATCCACCTGCTATGCAAATAAAGCCTATCAACCAGGGATCCTCCATAGGTTTTACTGTTACCAATCTCGGGATTGATATTCGGGGTTCATTTTCAGGCCTCGAAGGAGATATTCAGTTCGATCCTAAAAATCCGGCAAATACTACTTTTAATGTAAGTGTTGATGCCAACACGGTAAATACTGACAACGGCATGCGGGATGACCATTTACGAGCAGATACCTATTTTGATGTAAAGAAATATCCACGCATCAGTTTTGTATCTACCAAAGTGGAATCGTCTTCTCAAAAAGGATATTTTACCGTTCTAGGAAAGCTCAGGATCAAGAATAAAACCAAGGATATTTCTTTCCCTTTTACGGTAGAGCCCTTTAATGGCGGATACCTGTTTAAGGGGAAGTTCAATATAAACAGGGAGGATTTTGGCGTGGGTGGTTACAGTATTATATCCGACAGGGTAGATCTGTCGCTAAGCGTAGTTGCAAGGAAATAAAAGGATCCCAAAAGTTTTAATATTATAAATAACCAAAAAATGCTGCTTAGCGTAAAGTTTAAAATACTTGTTGTATTGACCGGTTTGGTGGCCATGAGCTCCACTGTTTTTCGAACCGGTGAAGGTGAGTTCAAGAACCTGCAGGTGCTGCCAAAAAATATAAGCCAGAAAGATCTGCAGGAAATAATGGCTGATGATTTCGAGGATGGATTGGGGGTGGCCTGCAATTTCTGTCACGCGGAAGACAAGGATACGCACCATATTGACTATGCCAGTGATGCGAAGCCTGAGAAACAGATAGCACGATATATGATGCGGATGACTTTGGATATAAACAAAGACTACTTTCAGAAAAAGAACCCGCTAATTGGGGATTCATTAATTATTAACTGCACCACATGCCATCGCGGGCAGCCGCATCCCGAAAATTTTTGAGGTTGATGTTATCAGTTTTCAATAGTCGGCGTTTCACTGGCCACTTCTATGCATCGTGTAATAAAATTTGGAAACTATGATCGCCTTAGTACCTTTGATAAAACGTATATTTTGAAAAGCAGGACAATTATATATCATGTTCTTTTCTGGCTTGGAATTTACCTTTTATGGGTTCTTATTTTCCGTAGTTATTCCGTTCCTATTACCAAAACAATAACAGTTGAGTTTTGCTATTTAATTTTCATTACAGCAACCTATTATACTATTGGCAATTTCATCATTCCTCAGTTCCTGGTTAAGAAAAAATACATTCTCTTTGCCTTGGGAACTTTGGCTATAATTCTGATTTCCGGTTGGCTGAGGGCACTGGTGGCCGTTCAAGTAAACCATCGTTTTTTTCACACCGTGCAGATGCCGGATTTTGGCACTTTGTTTTTCCTCTCTGCAACCAATATTGCTATTTGGGTACTATTGATTACGGTAGGCAAAATGATCTTCGACAGGATTCAAACACAACAACAGTTGGAACAATTGGAACAGATAAGAATAAAAAATGAACTGGATTACTTAAAAGCACAGATCAATCCACATGCACTGTTCAATTCATTAAACACCATTTATGGACATATTGACAAAACCAACAAGGTAGCCAGAAATACATTGTTACAGTTTTCGGAGTTGTTGAGATATCAATTATATGATTGCAGTGCGCCAACTGTAACCCTCCAAAAGGAAATAGATTATATCAAAAACTATATTGAATTCCAAAGATTGCGCAAGGATGAAAAACTGGTAGTATCAGTCGATATCGAAAACGTGGAACCCGGACTTGAAATTGCACCACTTTTGTTGCTGGTCCTCATTGAAAACGCTTTCAAATTTGTAAGTAATTTTTCCGACAAGGAGAATAAAATCACAATTCGCATATCTGCGAATAATCAAGTATTGCAAAGTTCATTTATGAATACTACCGAACCACAATTCAATTCGACCACGAAAACATCCGGTGGAATCGGGCTATCCAATTTAATGCGTAGATTAGAGTTATTATATCCTCACAAACATGAACTTAAAACCAATATTAGTGATGATTCTTACGAAACCCATTTAACTATAAACCTCCAATGAAACTGAAATGTATCATCATAGATGACGAACCGGTCGCCAGAAAAGTATTGCAGGAATTCATTGAGGAAGTTGATTATCTTGAACTGGCAGGAGAGGCTGAAAATCCTTTGAAGGCAATAAACTTACTTAGCAATAATGATATTGACATTATTTTTCTCGATATCAATATGCCCAAGATAAATGGGATAGACTTTTTAAAAAGCGCTTCGACCAATGCAAGTATCATTATGACAACCGCCTATACTGAATATGCGGTAGAAGCGTATGGACTTGATGTGTTGGATTATCTTCTAAAACCAATTGCTTTCGAGCGGTTCTTAAAAGCCTGTAACAAAGCCAAGGAAGCCCGAAACACTGGAATTGAAAACAAGGTAAAAGTGCAGGATCATTTTTTTATCAAATGCGACAACCAGATCGAAAAGGTCTTCTACAACGATCTTCTCTATGCAGAAGCCATGTTGAACTATGTGATGCTATATACAAGTGCCAAAAAGATGATGGTTTATTTAACGATCAAAAGCCTTGAAGAACAGTTGCCCGCAGATATTTTCATCAAAGTTCACAAGTCCTTTATTGTAAATATAAGCAAGATAAAAAGTATCGATGGCAATATTATTGATATCGGAAATGCCAAAATCACCATCTTATCCATAAACTTCGGAAAGAACTTGTTCAATAACACCGTAAACTTACCCAATGTTGTCAGGATAAGCACATTCTTTCTTCTTTTGATGGCATCCACAATAGCATTAGCTACTTCTTCAGGCTGCATAAGTTTGTTTTCATCCAGTGGTGATTCTGATTGGGTGCTTCCGTCTTTGGTGAGCGCCGTATTTCTGATATTAGAGGCGGTATAGCCAGGGGCACAGATCAATACATGAAGGCCTGTTTTCAGGTTTTCAATTCTGAGTACTTCCAGGAACCCATTCATGGCAAATTTAGAAGCAGAATAACCTGTCCTTCCCGGCAAACCTTTATATCCTGCAACAGAGGATATACCCACTACAGAACCTTTTGATTTAAGTAACGATGGAAGTGCATACTTGGTACAATAAACCGTCCCCCAGAAATTCACATCCATCAGTCTTTTCAAAACCGATAAATCCATATCAGCAAATAAAGCCCTCATGGTCATGCCCGCATTATTGATGAGGATATCTATTCCGCCAAATGCCCTGATGGTTTGATCAATGAGGTTTTTGCAATCTTCTTCAATGGCCACATCTGTCTGGACCACAATTACTTTGACACCCAGTTTTTCACATTCTGATGCCGTAAAAGCAAGGTTATCCAGATTTCTTGCAGCAAGTGCCAGATTACATCCTTCTTTAGCGAAAGCCAAC